>Ga0157369_10000457_pt1 | contig 54100 bp, 52 predicted proteins | sample C25metaG_FD_113461 | JGI IMG/M metagenome (GOLD analysis project Ga0157369, IMG submission 113461) | Corn rhizosphere microbial communities from Kellogg Biological Station, Michigan, USA - C2-5 metaG | ecosystem: Host-associated > Plants > Roots > Rhizosphere > Soil | place: USA: Michigan... | reverse complement strand
CCTAACTGGGCCGCAGGATCCGGATCAGGGAGTATCGATGAAGACGAAGGAGTCCGCAAAAGTGCGCTATGCCTATGGGGTCGCGATGGCCCTCCTTCTGGGTGGAACCGCCTTTTCCCTCGCAACCGGTCCGGTCGGCGCGCAAGTCACTCAAAGCCCCATCTCTCCTGAGCCTGGTGCGCCCGCGAGCTTCGCCGATCTCGCTGCTCGGGTGATGCCCGCGGTGGTCAACATTTCGACCAAGCAGAAGATCGCGGTCAAACAGCAGAATAACCCGCTGGAGGAGCTGTTCCGTCAGTTCGGAGCGCCGGTTCCGGATCAAGGCCAGAGCCAAGGGCAAGGGCAAAGTACCACTCCGCGCACACGTGAGGCGGGCTCGCTGGGCTCCGGCTTCATCATTTCCCCGGACGGTTACGTCGTCACCAACAACCACCTGATCGCAAGTCTTAACGGCACCGGCACGGTCGACAGCGTCACTGTCACGATGACCACGGGCAAGGAATATACCGCCCACATCGTCGGACGCGACGAGCTCGCGGATTTAGCGCTTCTGAAAATCGACGCTCAGAACCTGCCCTATGTGCAATGGGGGGACAGTACCCACGCGCGGGTGGGCGATTGGGTTCTGACGATCGGGAATCCGTATGGATTGGGCGGCACCGTGACTCACGGCATTATTTCGGCGCTCCACCGCGGAATCAGCGGTGGCCCGTTCGATCGCTACATCCAGACCGACGCAGCCATCAACATGGGCAATTCCGGCGGTCCGATGTTCGACATGTCGGGCCGCGTAATTGGGATCGACTCGGCACTGATTTCGCCCACCGGAACCAACGTAGGCATCGGGCTGGCGATTCCGGCAGAAGCGGCCAAGCCGGTCATTGACTCGCTTCGGCGCGGCGAGAAGCCGCAACGCGGCTACATCGGTGTCGGGCTCCAGGACGTGGATGAAGACATCGCCAGCTCGCTTGGTTTGCCCAAGGATACCGGCGAAATCGTCCGCACGATCCAACCCGGTACTCCCGCCGCAAATGCAGGCATGCAGCAGGGCGATGTCATCGTCAGCGTCAACGGAAAGCCGGTTACATCCGACCAGTCCGTTGCCTTTCTTATCGCGAACACTCCTGTCGGTTCACGGATTCCGATCGAGGTGGTCCGCAATGGGCGGCATGTCGTTCTGCCGGTGACCGTGACTCAGCGCCCGTCCCAGGAGCAGCTGGCGAAAGAGCTTGGGCAGGACGACCAGAGCACCACTCAAGACAATACGCCGGCGCCTGCGACCAGTCAGTCGCTGGGCTTGTCGTTGCAGCCGCTTACTTCGCAGATCGCTCAGTCAATGAAGATCGCGTCGGGGGTTAGGGGAGTCGTCATCACCGCCGTCGATCCCAATAGCGATGCCTCCGACAAGGGCTTTCAGCGCGGCGATGTGATCATTTCGGTCAACCAGCAGCCGGTCACGACTCCCGCCCAGGTTGCGGCGATCGTCGAAGCGGCGAGGAAGGCAGGGCGCACCACCGCTTTGCTTCTGGTGAAGCGCGGTACGGATATTCCGGCGTTCGTGGGTGTCGAAATTCCGAAGGGCTAAGGACGTTTTGTCCATGTTCCGCTTGCGTCGCGTGCTCGGATTGGCAATCGTGGGGCCGTGGCCGCTGAGCGATCCGGATTGATCGAAGCTCTTGAACGCGAATGGCGCGATGCGCTTTGCGCTGTGGATATCGATCACCTGCGCGCGCTCATGCATCCGAAGTTCACGCTGATCGGAACGCGCGCGAAAGGGGCCTTCATTCTCACGCGCGACGAGTGGCTGGAGGCGATCGAAAAGCGGAAAGTTCTCGATATCGAGAGCCGGGTCAGGGACTCGGTGGAATTCGAGTCGGTGATGATCGCGACGACGGAAGCGAAATGGCGGGTCTCCTATCTCAACCAGACGGTCGAGGATTGCGTGCTTCTCACCGATGTCTGGGTCTATGACGAGGATCGCTGGCGCGTAATCAGGCGCCACCTGAGCCCGGTTCCTGCTGCCGAGTGTTTCGCCTGAAGACGTTGAGGGGACGATGATGGCGAGTGCTTCTGAAGACACTCCGGTGCGCGCGCCGAACTTGAACGAGCTGACGCTTCGCGGAATCGTTCTGGGCGCGCTCATCACCTTCCTGTTCACCGCCGCAAACGTCTATTTGGGGCTGAAGCTCGGAATCACCTTCGCCACCTCGATCCCCGCCGCCGTCATCTCCATGGCGGTGCTGAAGGCATTCTCCGACTCGACCATTCAAGAAAACAATATCGTCCAGACTATTGCGTCCGCGGCAGGGACCCTGAGCGCGATCATCTTCGTCCTGCCGGGACTGATCATGATCGGTTACTGGACCGACTTCCCCTACTGGTTGAGCGTCGCGGTCATCGGGCTCGGCGGCATTCTCGGGGTGATGTACTCTGTGCCGCTGCGGCGCGCGCTCGTGACGGGTAGCGACTTGCCCTATCCTGAGGGCGTCGCCGCGGCCGAGGTGCTGAAAGTCGGCGCGGGAGTCGGCGGCGCCGAGGAGAATCGGCGCGGGCTTGCTGCAATCATCGCCGCTGCGGCGGCATCGGCCATCTACTACACTTTGACCAAGACCCGGCTCATTACCGACACAGCCGGCAAGACATTCCGGGTCGGCAGCGGCGCGAGCGGCGTCACCGCCAGCTTATCCATGGCGCTGATCGGCGTCGGGCATCTTGTCGGGATGGCTGTCGGAATCGCGATGTTGGTCGGCATCATCATCAGCTGGGCCTGGCTCATGCCTTCATTGACCGCAGCAGCAGGCGTCGCAGCCGGCGCGGACATCGACACGCTCATCGGCACGACATTTTCCCATCAGGTGCGATTCATCGGCGCCGGGACGATGCTCGTCGCCGCCGTCTGGGCGCTGGGCAAGGTCATTGTCCCGATCATCCGAGGAATCTTTGCCGCGATGGCTGCGAGCCGCGCCCGAAGCAGCGGATCGGAGCTCGAGCTCACGGAGCGCGACCTTCCAATCACCATCGTCGGCGGCACGATCCTCGTTTCGCTCCTCCCCATCGGGCTGTTGCTCTATGCCTTCGCCAGCCAAGGTGCGATTGCCGCGCACGCGCCGGCGCTGGTTGCTCTCTCGCTCTGCTATATCTTCGTTGCAGGACTGCTGATCGCTTCCATCACCGGCTACATGGCGGGCTTGATTGGCGCTTCGAACAGCCCGGTCAGCGGCGTCGGAATTCTCACTGCGCTCGGCATATCGCTGATCATGCTGGCCGCTGCGGGAAATCTCGGCGCCGCGGCAACCAAGAGCCTGGTTGCCTTCGCGCTGCTTGTGACTGCCGTTATTTTCGGAGTCGCCACGATCGCCAACGACAACCTGCAGGATCTGAAGACCGGGCAGCTTGTCGGCGCAACTCCCTGGCGGCAGCAGGTCGCACTGGTGATTGGCGTCGTGTTCGGCGCACTCGTCATTCCCCCCATTCTGAACCTGCTCAATCATGCGTTCGGATTTGTCGGAGTGCCGGGCGCCGGCCCTGACGCTCTCAATGCTCCGCAGGCGGCGCTGATCAGTTCGATCGCTCAGGGTGTGCTCGGAAACAGCCTCGACTGGTCGCTGATCGTTCGCGGGGTAGAAATCGGTGTCGTCGTCGTCATCGTCGATGAGGCGCTGAAGAAATTCTCTGGCGGGAAGTTCAGCCTGCCACCACTGGCGGTTGGCATGGGCATGTACCTGCCGATGGAAGTGGACTTGTTCATTCCACTCGGCGCGTTGCTTGGCTGGCTTTACAACCGCTGGGCGGTTCGAGCGGAAAACCCAGCCTTCGCCGAGCGGCTCGGAACGCTGATGGCCACCGGGCTGATCGTGGGCGAAAGCCTGATGGGCGTGGTCTACGCAGCGCTGGTCGGTGCAGCCGAAAAAGCGGGATCAAGCGACAGCGCCGGGGTTCTTGCTATCGTGAAGGAAAACCCGTGGGCGGTGTGGGCCGCGGTTCCGCTGTTTGCTGTGGTGATCGCCGGCTTGTACCTGTGGACCAAGGCCAGCGCCGCGGTTCCACCACCGCTATCGGAAGGGCCCGCGAAAGAACCGGCCGCCGTTCACTAGAGCAGTTTCAACCGCGCCCGCGGTAAGGCTGCACCCCTTGCTCCGGGATCCAGAGGCCCTCCGGTGGTGGCCCGGATTGCCAGAAGACATCGATCGGCATTCCGCCGCGCGGATACCAATAACCGCCTATCCGAAGCCACTTCGGTTTCATTTCTTCGGCCAACCGCTGCCCGATCCCGACCGTCACGTCTTCGTGGAAAGCGCCGTGATTGCGGAACGAGCCGAGGAACAGCTTCAGGCTCTTGCTCTCGACGATTGTCTCGCCTGGCGCATAATCGATCACCAGATGCGCGAAATCCGGCTGCCCCGTGATTGGGCAAAGCGAGGTGAACTCGGGCGCGGCGAAGCGCACCAGATAGAGCTCTCCTCGCCGCGGGTTCGGTACATAATCGAGCGCCGCCTCCTCGGGCGAGGAGGGGATAGCGCTGGTTTTTCCGAGATGGGTTAGGTTCGCCACTGTTCCGTTCGCCCTGAGGAGCCGCTGAGCTTGTCGAAGCGGCGTCTCGAAGGGCAGTCCTTCGCTACGGGCCTTCGACTTTGCTCAGTCCCTACTCAGGACGAACGGCGAGGGGAAGGCTCGGGCACTTCCGGCAACGCCCAGTCGATCGGCGCCAGCCCGCGCTCTTCGAGAAATGCATTTGCCTTCGAAAAATGCTTGCAGCCGAAAAAGCCGCTGTGGGCGCTCAGCGGTGACGGATGCGGGGCCTTCAGCACCAGGTGGCGCGAAGTGTCCACGAACGCCGCCTTCTTCTGGGCATAGCTGCCCCAAAGCATGAACACGACTGGTTCGGGTTTCGCATTCACCAGCCGCACCACCTGGTCGGTGAACCGCTCCCAGCCGCGCTCGCGATGCGAAGCTGCATGGCCCATCTCCACCGTCAGAACACTGTTCAAAAGCAGCACGCCCTGCTCGGCCCAATGTTCGAGGAACCCATGCCGCGACGGTGTGACGCCGAGGTCGCTCTCCAGCTCCTTGTAAATATTGACCAGGCTAGGGGGCGGACGTGTGCCCGGGGGTACCGAGAAGCACAGCCCGTGCGCCTGTCCTTCACCGTGATACGGGTCCTGCCCCAGGATGACGACGCGAACCTTCTCCAGCGGGCAGAGATTCAGCGCCCGGAACCAACTGGATGCCTTCGGGAAAATGTGTCGACCCTTGTTCCGCTGGGCGAGCAGAAAGCTTTTCAGCTCACCCATGTAGGGCTGCTCGAATTCGCTGCGCAGCGGTTCGAGCCAGCTCGGGTGCAGCTTGATGTCCTGGGTCGCCATTTGCGTCTGTTGTAGCCTATCTCTGCAAAATGGAATCACTCGTCTCAACCGAATGGCTTGCCGAGCACCTCGGCGAGCCCGATCTCGTCCCGGTCGATTGTAGCTGGTTCATGCCCTCCCTTCGGCGGGACGCGAAGACGGAATTTCTTCAAGCCCACATCCCCGGTGCCCGCTTCCTCGATATCGACGCGGTGGCCGACCGCACAAATCCCGCGCCGCATATGCTGCCGAGCGCCGAGCAATTCGGTCAGGCAATGGAGAAGCTCGGGATTGGCAGCGAAGACCGTATCGTCGTCTACGACAATTCGCCGCACCATACCGCAGCACGCGGCTGGTTCACCTTCCGGCATTTCCGTGCCCACAAGGTGGCGATCCTCGACGGAGGCTTCGGCAAGTGGGTTGCCGAAGGGCGGCCGCTGGAGAGCGGAGAGCCGGAACTGCGCAGAACCACGTTCGAAGCGAAGGACGGTGGGGATGTGGTCGCGAAGGCCGAAGTCCTCGCCGGTAACGAGCTCCCGCTACTCGATGCCCGTGGAAAAGCGCGGTTCGAGGGAAGCGAGCCCGATCCGCGCGCCGGAGTTGCGCCGGGCCACATTCCGGGTGCGCGCAATCTACCGTCCGCCGAGCTCTACAATGAGGATGGGACATTCAAACCGATGGAGCAGCTTCGGCAGTTGTTCGCGGCTGCGGGGATCAATCCGGAGCAGCCGTTCGTCGCAACCTGCGGCTCCGGCGTCACCGCGTGTTCGCTGCTGTTCGCGGCGCACCTGCTGGGGAATGACCGAAACCGGCTCTACGATGGAAGCTGGAGCGAATGGGGTGCCGACCCGGCGACCCCGAAGGCCGTCGGAGCGGCCTAGCGAAACAGCTTCTGGAGCTTTTCGAAGTCGCCGCGGAGCTCGTCGGCGATCACCTGCCTGGCCGCGGGACTGAGATCGACGCCGTCCTTTTGCCGCTCCGAAATGAGCTCGAGGCCGGTCGTTGCGACGGCAACCATTTCGGCCGAGCGACGGTCGAAGCAGCGCTTGGCTGCCTCGCCCGCGCTCTCCCACCGCGCCGTCAGCCGGTCGTCATCCTCGAAATCCGAAGCCGGGCCGCCGCCGAACTCGTCGACCACGCGAAGCGCATTGCGCAGGCTTGCGAGCCGGGCAATCGGTTCGGGATAGGTCTTCGGCTCGAAATCGGGCGCGAATTCGGGAACGAGGTGAAGCATTCCGCCGGTTCTGGCGGATCATGCCTAAGAATTAGTGAATGTCAGGCGCCGCTTTCCGGCGAAATGTCGCGCAGGATCCAGCCGCGCTGCGGGATCGTCTCGATGAATTCGGCGCCGCCGGCAGCATTGCGCAGTTTCTTGCGAAGCTTGGAGATGAAGACGTCGATGATCTTGGGCTGCGGCTGGTCGTCGGAGCGGCGATAGAGATGCTTCAGGAGCATCGCCCGGGTCACCACATTGTTGCGGGCGAAGGCCAGAAGCTCGAGCACGCGATATTCCATCTCGGTAATCCCGATCGGATGACCGTCGATCCGGATCAGCCGCTGGAGCTGATCGACCGAGAGCCGGCCGCCGCACAGCGAGTCCGGCATATCGCTTCCCGAGGCCTTCAGCGAAGCCAGAAGCTGCGAGGCGGCCTCCTCACTTTCCTCGCGCGACACTGAGACCGGGCTTCCGATCAGCGCCTGCTGGATGTCGGCAAGCGCCTTGTGCGCTTCCTCGACCAGCCGCGATCCTTCCTCAAACCGCCGCCTCGAGCGGTCGAGCATCGCCTCGATCTCAACGAGGCGGGTGGAGAGAGTTTCTTCGGCCATAAAATCTTCCCCCCCGGAAGGTCGGCTCAGGGAACCTGAGACGAGGCGATCTGAGTTTGCGTCTCCGGCGTCACCAGTATTGAGCGTGTGATGTCGCCAAGGTCAACGATGTTGGTGTTGGGCGAGCCAACTGTCGCGCGAATTCCGAGCGCGACCTGGTCGCGGCCAGCTTCATCCAGCATGCCGGTCTCGAGCGCGCTACGCGGCGCGGGACTGCCGAACACCGCGTCGATCGCCTGCTTCTGCGCGTTCTCGGGGCCGTTTGTGACGGTCCCCGCCGGCGGCGGAGTCAGCGTGAAATCGGGCGGGATCACCAGCGGCGCGTTGCGAACCACGTCGAATTCGTCGGCTGCGCTTCTCGCCTGCCTGTGCGCGCAAGCCCCAAGCGCAAGCGCCGGGATGAGCAGAAGGGAAAGGCTCTTACGCATGGTCAAGGGACTCCTTGGGTTTGTCACTGCGCACCAGGAACGCGCGCAGTAACAGGATCGCGACGCCGATGCTAATCGCAGCATCGCCGACATTGAAGACTAAAAAGGGGCGGAAGGCGCCGAAGTGCAGGTCGGCGAAATCGACGACATAGCCGTGACGGGCCCGGTCGAGGATATTGCCCAGCGCTCCGCCCAGGATCATTCCGAGCGCAAGCTGGTCCGCGCGCAGCTTCTCCCGGCCAATCCAGATGGCGACTCCGATCGCGATTGCGGCCGTCACCGCGACCAGGATCCAGCGCTCAAGTTCGGTGTGGGCGTTCAGGATCCCCAACGAAATGCCGATATTCTCGACCCAGGTGAGGTTGAATATCGGCAGGATGTAAATCTGGCCGACCCACTGCAGCTGAAGCGGACCCGCAACAGCCCACTTTGCGAGCTGATCAAGGATCAGCACAATGAGCGCAACGGAGAAGCCGAACAGGCGCGGTTTCATGCCAGGCGCCCCTGGACGTTTGCCAAGTTTGCTCTCCCGCACGGGTACGCGCGGAGAGCCGTCACGCGACTGAATCGCGTGACGTCAGTCGGGTTCGCCTGTGGGCGACCCGCTGGCCGGCTGTCGCAGACTCTTCGACAAAAGCTGCGCTTTTGCTCGGCTGCTCCAGCGCGAAAGTTCACAAACGCAGCAAGCCTTCGCGTGCGTGCGCGCCCCCGCGCGCGAAGGGAGACCTGGAAACCGGCGGTCCGAATTGTGTGCGAAAGGGTCATCGCCGCTCCCTCGCACAATGGCGCGCTGTAGGACAGCAGTTGCTCAGCCATTCACCACCTCGTCGCAACGCTCGCAGAGTGCGCCATCCTCCGGGACCTCCGGCAAATGGCGCCAGCAGCGGCCGCATTTGTGGTTGGTTGTCTCGGTCACTCGAACCTCAAAATCGTTTGAGTCAGTGAGAAACACCTTGGCTTTCGACACGATGAATATCTCGGCGAGATCGATTGTTTCGAGCCGCGCGACTTCGCGGTCGTAAGGATCAGCCGGGAAGCCAATTTCTACCTCAGCTTCCAGACTCGATCCGATCACCTTTTCTCTGCGTAGAGGCTCGATATGCTCGGTCGCGATACGGCGCCAACTGCGCATATCCTGCCAGCGGTTTGAGATCTGGTAATCGCGCCAGTCGGCGCCGATTTCTGGCCATTCGAGCAGGTGTACCGATCCGGCATCGGGGAAGCGCGTGCCCCAGACTTCCTCGCTGGTGAACACCAGGACTGGGGCAAGCCATCGGACCAGGGCGTGGAATAGGGTGTCGAGCACGGTCCTGTACGCCCGCCGCCGCTCCGACTGCACGCCGGTGAGCGCGTTGACGTCGCAGTAGAGCACGTCCTTGCGGATATCGAAGTAGAAGGCGGAAAGGTCGTTGTTCGCGAAATCCGACAGCAGCCGCGTGTAGGTGTTGAAATCGAAATCATCGACCGCGCGGCGAAGCTTCGAATCCAGCTCAGCGGTCAGGTGGAGCATGTAGCGCTCCAACTCCGGCATCGCCTCGACCACGACCTTCTCGTCCTCGGTGAAATCGGACAGCGCGCCCAGCAGGTAACGCAAAGTATTCCGTAGCTTGCGGTACTGGTCCGCGACCCCGGCCAGGATCTCCTTCCCGATCCGGTGATCCTCGAAATAGTCGACCGACAGCGCCCACAGTCGGAGGATGTCGGCGCCATGATCCTTCATCAGGTCGAGCGGCGAGACGGTGTTGCCCTTGGACTTGGACATCTTCTCGCCCTTGGCGTCCATCGTGAAGCCGTGGGTCATCACCGCCTGGTACGGTGCTCGGCCGCGGGTGCCGCAGCTTTCGAGAAGCGAGGACTGGAACCAGCCGCGATGCTGGTCGGAGCCTTCGACGTAGAGATCGGCGGGCCAGCGGAGGTCCGGCCATCGTCCGCTTTCGAGGACGAAGGCGTGGGTGCAGCCGCTGTCGAACCAGACATCGAGGATGTCGCCGACCATCTCATAATCGTCCGCCTTGCGGTTGCCGAGGAAACGGGCGGCATTCTCCGGCGCCCAGGCATCGACTCCTTCCTCGCGAATCGCCTCGACGATTCGGCGGTTGACGTCCGGATCGACCAGAAGGTCGCCGGTCTTGCGTTCGACGAACAGAGCGATGGGAACGCCCCAGGCGCGCTGGCGGCTGATCACCCAATCGGGGCGCTGCTCGACCATCGATCCGATTCGGTTGCGGCCCTTTTCGGGGACGAAGCGGGTTTCGGCGAGGGAGCGCTCGGCCAGCTGGCGGAGAGTCGGGGTGCGCTCGATGGCGCCGCCCTCATTATCCCAGCGCTGCTCGGCGAAGCTCTCGCAATGGTGCGCGGGAAGCGGCCGGTCCATGCCGATGAACCATTGCGGGGTGCAGCGGTAGATGACCTTGGCCTTGGAACGCCACGAATGCGGGTAGCTGTGGTTGAGGTCGTGACTGGCAGAGAGCAGCCCGCCTACCTCGCGCAAATCCGAGCAGATCGGCCCGTCCGGGGCGTTCAGCTTTGGGTTGATCACCGACAGCGGATTGCCGCCGAGCCACGCCCAATCCTCGCGATAGCGGCCGTCCGCCTGGACCGCGAACACCGGGTCGATGCCGTGCGCCCGGCAGAGGTCGAAATCGTCCTCGCCATGATCCGGCGCCATGTGGACGAGGCCGGTGCCCTGGTCGGTGGTGACGAAGTCGCCGGGGAGGAACGGGCGCGGTTTCGCGAAGAAGCCGCCAAGCTTGTGCATCGGGTGGCGGGCGATGGTGCCGGCGAGTTCGGAGCCTTTGAAGCGAGGACTGTCTATGATCTCATCGTTCACCCTGATGCAGGGCTTCCTTTCAAAATCATCCGGTCCGCTGGCGACTTTTCCTGCTTCCGCTGCGGAGCGTCGGAGAACATGAAACTCCGCTCGCTTTTCCAATTCCGCGACCAATGTCTCGGCCATCAATATACGTTTGTTGAGCCACGGGCTGAGAACGGGACCATTGCCGACAATGGGCTCAATCAGAACGTAGTCAACGTCCGGCCCATAGGCGATCGCCTGGTTGACCGGGATCGTCCACGGAGTCGTCGTCCAGATCACCGCATAAGCGCCGACCAGCTCCGGGATCGGGCTCTCGACGATCTCGAACGCGACATCGATCTGCGTCGAAACGACGTCCTCATATTCGATCTCGGCCTCGGCGAGCGCGGTCTTTTCGACCGGCGACCACATCACCGGCTTGGCGCCGCGGTAGAGCTGGCCGGACTCCGCGAACTTGAACAGCTCGGAGACGATCGTCGCCTCTGAATCGAACTGCATCGTCAGGTACGGGTGATCCCAGTCGCCGCCGATCCCGAGCCGCTTCAGCTGCTCGCGCTGAACATCCACCCAATGCTGGGCATAGGCGCGGCACTCGGCGCGGAATTCGCGGACCGGCACCTCGTCCTTGTTGAGCTTTTTCTTGCGGTACTGCTCCTCGACCTTCCATTCGATCGGGAGGCCGTGGCAGTCCCAGCCGGGAACGTAGGGCGCGTCCTTGCCGAGCAGGGTCTGGGTGCGCACCACCATGTCCTTCAGCACATGGTTGAGGGCATGGCCGATGTGGATGTCGCCGTTGGCGTAGGGCGGGCCGTCGTGGAGGATGAACTTGTCACGACCTGCGCGCGCGGAGCGGACTTGGCCGTAGAGGTCCTCGGCCTGCCAGCGGGCGAGGATCGCCGGTTCCTTCTGCGGAAGTCCGGCCTTCATCGGAAAGTCGGTCTTGGGAAGGAATACGGTCGGCCGGTAGTCAGGCTTATCGGGAGTGTCAGGCATTGAGCCGGGCGTCTAGCGGGAGGGGAGGGGAATGCAACTCCGGCGCTCCCGCGTAAGGCTTACACTCCCTCGACGAGGATGAGATTGCGGGAGAGCGCGTCGTTCCGAAATTTCAGCGCTTCGGCATAATCTTGGGAGGCGTACCAGGCGCGCGCCTCCTCCGCCGATGGAAATTCAACGACGATCACCGCGCCCGACCACTCGCCTTCCAGCACATCCGTGCCGCCGCCGCGGACCAGATACTTGCCTCCATGACGCTCGATAGAGTCAGCGGCGAGGCGGCGGTAATTGTCGAGAGCCGGACCGGGCCGCATGTGAACTTGTGAGATGATGTAGGCTGGCATGTCTTGGGTTTTACCCGGAATGTTCGACCTCGCCAGAGATTTCGACCCAGTCGTGCTTGCGGTTCTCCCAGACGGAAAAGCCAGGGCTGGCGAAATAGGGGTCCTCGAACGCGCCCAAGGGAATCGCGACCAGCCCCTCGAACTTCCCGTCGATCCGGTAATGCACGTCCGACCCGCAATCGGGGCAGAAGTGAAAGGTGATGCGGTTGCCGCTATCGGCGATGTTGACGAAGGTCTTTGATCGGCCCTCGATCGTCACCTGCTCCTCCGGCCAGCGCGCCTGCACGGCAAAGGCGCTTCCCGACCGCTTCTTGCAATCGAGGCAGTGACAGACGGAGACCCGCACCGGCTCGCCGGTCGCGGTCGCTCGAAGCTGCCCACAACGGCAGGAGGCGGTTTGAGTGGTCATTTCTTCTCAATGGGAGCCAAAGGAGGAAGCTCAACGAGTGCGTCGTCCTTGTCTGGCGCGAAGGAGGAAAGGCGAATTGCGCCTTCTTCTCCTTTGAAGCCCGAAAAATCGATTTCGAGCTCCAACCAGCGATCGTGATCGAGCATTGATATTTCGCTCTTCCAGTCGCCCCATTCGCTGTTGCGGGGGAACTGATAGCCGTAGCAGGTGAGAATTCGCTTAGGGGCCTGGTCTATGAACTCATAACTCGTGTGATGTGTGAGCCAGGCACAAAGTCTAGCCGAGGCTTGATCGGGGGAGTGGCGGCACGCCAAACCCCACCCATTCTTAAAATCCAACCAACTTCCCACCCAGTGTAGCTCGACCCATCTCCTGCCCTTGGGCTCCTCAGTGCGATCAAACTTCGCCGCATGGAAAGCTTTCACCTGCTCGCACATGCCATATGGAGGGAGCGGAGCAGCTACAGCCGCCGATAACCCGATGATGAAAAGGGGCGTCACTTCGCCGCCTTCTTCAGCGCCAACCGAACAAGTGCGTCGAGCGACGCATCCGCCCCAAGCTCGTCCTGGGCGGCGTTGACCGCGGCGCTTGCTTCGGCGGGTTTGAAGCCGAGATTGGCGAGGGCGGAGAGAGCGTCTGACGCGGCTCCGGCGCGCGGGGTAGGGGCCGAGCCGGTGCCGAGACCGGTCACTCCCAGCTTCCCCTGTAGCTCATTGGCGATACGCGCCGCGAGTTTCGGTCCGACTCCGTTGGCTCGCGAGATCAGCGCCTTGTCGGCATTGGCCGCGGCTCGGGCCAGCTCGTCCGGCGGAAGCACCGACAGGATGGCCAGCGCAAGCCTGCCGCCGACGCCCTGTATCGAGGTCAGCGCCCGGAAAGCGTCGCGCTCCGCCGCCGATCCGAAGCCGAACAAAGTCCAGGCGTCCTCGCGCACCTGAAGCTCCGTCAGGAGCATCACCTGCCCGCCGGTGGCGCCGAGCGCATCCAGGGTCCGCCCGCTCGCGTGGACCAGATAGCCGACCCCGCCGACATCGATGACAGCGCTGTCGGCGCTTCTTTCGGCGAGGATTCCGGTCAGTCGGGCGATCATCAAGCGAGCCTAACCGTTACGGAAGCGAAGTCGAGAGGCAGATGCGCGCGAGATATTAGATCGGGCTTTATCCGCTTGGCTGCTTCCTGCTAGCGCTAACAGAATGGCCACGCTTTCCGCCGCCGCGTCCGCCCGCGAGATCCTGACGGGCCTTCACGACATCATGGCGAAGCGCGCCGCCGCGCAGGCGAAGCTCGACAAGGTCGTCGACCTCATCGCCGACAAGATGTCGAGCGACGTCTGCTCGATCTACCTGGTGCGCGATACGCAGCTGGAACTCTTCGCGACTCATGGCCTTCGCAAGGAAGCGGTGCACGTCACCAAGCTTAAGTCTGATGAGGGCCTGGTCGGGACGATCGCGGCGGAGGGGCGAATCCTCAACCTCGCCGAGGCCGCCGAGCACCCGGCATTCGCCTACCGGCCGGAAACCGGCGAAGAGACGTTCCACAGCTTCGCCGGTGTCCCGATCATCCACCGCGAAAGCGCGATCGGCGTGCTGTCGGTGCAGCACCGCGAGCCGCGTCGCTACGCCGATGTCGAGATCGAGGCGCTGCAGACGGTGGCGATGGTGCTGTCGGAGATGATCGCCGGGGCGCATCTCGTCGATGGTTCGCGACGCACCCGGCGCGGGGCCGGTCCCTTGCGGCTCGCGGGCTTGAAACTGGTCAGCGGAATGGCGCGCGGCACCGCCGTCTTCCACCAGCCGAAAATCGTCGTCGAGCATACGGTGGCCGAGGATGTCGAGGCCGAGCGCGACCGAGTCTACTCCGCCTTCCGCAAGATGCGCGAGCAGATCGATGCGATGACTCGCGAGGCCGAGTTTGGAGCTGTCGGCGAGCATCAGGAGGTACTCGAGACGTACCGGATGTTCGCTTATGACGAAGGCTGGTCGCGGCGGATCAACGAGGCAATCGACTCGGGCCTTACCGCCGAAGCTGCGATCGAGCGGGTGCTGCAGCGGATGCGGGCGCGGATGCGGGACATCGACGATCCGCTGCTTCAGGAGCGGATGCACGACCTAGAGGATCTGTCGAACCGGCTGCTCCGGATCGTGTCGGGACGGGTCAGCACTGCGGCGCAGACGGGGCTCGTGCAGGACGCGGTGTTGATCGCGCGCAATCTCGGCCCCGCCGAGCTTCTCGAATACGACCGGCGGCGGCTGAAAGGCGTGTTGCTAGAGGAAGGATCGCTGACCGCTCACATGACCATCGTCGCGCGGGCGATGGGAGTGCCGGTGATCGGCCGGCTTCATGACGTCCGCCATTGCGTCGAGGAGGGCGACTGCATCCTCGTCGACGGAAGCAACGGCACTGTCGTCGTTCGCCCGACCAAGGCGCTGATGTCGACCTTCGAGCAGAGGATGGCGCTCAGCCAGAAGCGGCGGGCGCTATATGAGGCGGCGCGCGCGCTTCCCGCCCGAACCGTCGACGGGCTCGACCTTAGCGTGATGGTGAACGCCGGCCTCGCCGAAGACGCGGTGTCGCTCGACGTCTCCGGCGCCGAGGGCATCGGGCTCTTCCGGACCGAGTTCCAATTCCTCGTTTCGGCAAGCATGCCCGGACGTGAGAGCCAGCAAAGGCTCTATCGCAAAGTGCTGGACTCCGCCGGGGACAAGCCGGTCGTGTTCCGAACCCTCGACGTGGGGGGTGACAAGGCGTTGCCTTACCTTTCCGACATTCGCGAAGAGGCGGAGAATCCCGCGATGGGGTGGCGAGCGCTTCGCCTGTCTCTCGACCGCTCGACCCTGATGAAGGCGCAGGCGCGGGCGTTGATCCAGGCGGCTGCGGGCCGGGTGCTTCGAGTGATGTTCCCGATGGTCTCCGAGCCTTGGGAATATGAGCAAGCGCGCGCGCTGTTCGAGGATCAGGTCGAGTGGGCGCGCAAAGGGCATCGGCAGCTTCCGACCCGGATCGAATATGGATCGATGCTGGAGGTGCCGTCGCTTGCCGAGATGCTCGACCAGCTGCTTCCGCGCGTCGATTTCCTGTCGGTCGGGACCAACGATCTCACGCAATTCCTGTTCGCCGCCGACCGTGGCGATCCGAGGTTGGCCGAGCGCTACGATTGGCTGAGTCCTGCCATCCTGCGGTTCCTGAAGCGAGTGCTCGACCAGTCCGCAGCCGCGGGAGTCCCGGTCCGGATCTGCGGCGAGATGGCGGGACGGCCGCTGGACGCGATGGCGCTGATCGGAATCGGTGCGGAGAAATTCTCGATCACTCCGGCGGCGGTCGGGCCGATCAAGGCGATGATCCGCTCCCTGGACGCGGCAGAGCTTCGGCCGAAGATGGCGCAATGGCTACAACGGCCCCCGCAGGATTTCCGGCGGGCTGTGAGCGAGTGGGCCCGGCGTCACAAGGTGATTACCGGCTGAGAAATCCTGCATCGGCGGTTGACACTGCCGATCCCTCCCTCGACAAGAATTTTGAGGCGGAGAGAGGTGAGGAATGGACGAGACTGAGCTGCCCGAAGTTGCGCCCGTCGGCGAGCAATTGCGCGCCGCACGCGAGAAACAGGGTCTCAGCCTGGAGGATGTCGCCAGCCAGACGCGAATCCCACGCCGCCATCTCGAAAATCTTGAAATTGGTGATTGGTCGCAGCTTCCTGCGCCAACCTACACAATCGGCTTCGCCAAGAGTTATGCCGGCGCGGTCGGGCTGGATCGGGCAGAGATCGGCGAACAGCTTCGCGCCGAGATGGGTGGCTATCGCCCCGAAACCGCCAGCCAGGAAGTTTTTCAGCCGGCCGATCCGGCGCGAAGCATGCCGAAGGGGCTGGTCTTCGGCGCACTCGTCGCAGTGGTCGCGCTGTTCCTGATTTTTTCGTGGCTGCACAACCGGTCGCTGGCACCGGCGCCGCAGGAAGTACCGGCGGCAACGACGACGCAGGCGCCGGGACCGCAGCCGCATCCCGCGCAAGCTCCGCCCCAGGCTGCTCCGGCGGCGAACGGGCCGGTGGTTCTGACCGCGACCGACCAGTCGTGGATTCAGATCACCGACAACGGCAAGACCTTGTTCTCGGGACTGCTGGCGCCCGGACAGACGTATCAGGTGCCCCCGACGGCGACCGCTCCGAAGCTCAAGGCCGGAAAGCCGGAAACCTTGAAGATCACTGTCGGCAACGCAGTTGCGCCACCGGTAGGACCGCCCGGCAAGGTCGCCGCAAATGTGAGCCTGCTCGGCCCCGATCTGATGAAGGGTCCAGCCGCCGCCTCGGGCGCGCAACCGGTCCCCGCAGCTGCGGCTCCGCCACCTGCTGCTCCACCGGCAACCGCGCCATCGAACCAGACAACTGGGTAAGATTCATCCGGGGGCAAGCTCAACAGGGCCACAGCGAGTTCAAAGCAATGATTCCGTGGGGGAATTGATGAAATACCTACTTCCGGCAGCTGCGCTCCTCGCGTCCGCGTCCGCTCCGGCGCTCGCGCAGCGGCCGCCATCGACGCAAGAACAGATTGTGATGCTCCAGCAGCAACTCTCCGCCAGTCAGGCGTCGGCTTCCAGCCTCGCGCAGCGGCTCGACGCCGTTGAGCGCCAGCTTCAGCAGCTGATCAACCAGGAAGAGCAGAACGGGCATCGGGTCAGCGTTCTCGAATCCGGAATCAACCAGGTGAAGAGCGATTCCGATTCGCGGATAAATGCGCTTGAGCAGAAGGTCGCGACGCTTTCCGCACCCCCTCCGGCGCAGCCGCAAACCTCCGATGAAAGTGCGGACTCCACTCCGTCCAAGCCTGTCACATCGAAATCGAAAAGTGAAAGCGCTTCCAAATCGAAAACGGACACCGCACCTAAATCGAAGAAGACCCAAACCGCCTCGGCGGCGGACAAGGCCGCTCAGCCAAAGGATGAGCCGGACAGCGATTCCACGTCCGCTGCATCGGATCCTGGCGAAGATGCATACAGCACCGGCTACCACCTCTGGGCCAACGGTGATTATGCCGGCGCGGTCAAATCGCTGACGGCTTTCACCGCGCAATATCCGAACAATCGCCGGGTCAGTTGGGCCCGCAACTTGATCGGCCGGGCACTGCTGGAGGAGGGCCAGCCGCGCGCGGCAGCCGAGGCATTCCTGGCCAACTACCGCTCCGATCCCGGCGGCGGCAGGGCTCAGGACAGCCTCTATTATCTCGGCCAGTCCCTGATGAAGCTCAATCAGCCGGGGCAGGCCTGCAAAGCCTATGCGGAGCTGGAATCGGTGTACGGTGCGAAGGTGCGGCCTGACGTCAGGTCCATGCTTCCAAAGGCGAAGGCGGACGCCGGCTGTCAGTAAGTCGTTCCGATCTGGCGGGCGATCTCGTCGCCCGCTTCTCAGGCGACCTCGATCGGCTCGTCGCCGCTGACGCAAAGCTCGGAATTGCCGTCTCCGGCGGCCCGGACAGTCTTGCGCTGCTGCTTTTGGCGACCGCCGCGCGGCCCGGACGGGTCGAGGCGGCGACGGTCGATCACGCACTCCGGCCGGAAAGCCGAGCAGAGGCGGAGATGGTCGCCGGCATCTGCGGAGGGCTCGGCGTCCCGCACGCAATCCTAACGGCCGAGTGGGTGCAAAAGCCGGAAAGTGCGCTGCAGGAGCGGGCTCGGATCGAGCGTTATCGCTTGCTGGGCCTGTGGGCGAAAAAGCGCGGGATTTCGGCCCTGCTCACCGCGCATCACGCCGACGATCAAGCCGAGACATTGATGATGCGCCTCAACCGCGGCTCGGGCGTTCGCGGGCTTGCCGGGATGCGCGCGGTGCGGCGGCTGCGCGACATCGATCTCGTCAGGCCACTGCTGTCGTGGAGGCGGTCGGAACTTGAGCGCATCTGTCGCGAAGCCGGAATCGAACCGATCCGCGACCGCAGCAATGAAAACGAGAATTTCGAGCGTGTTCGAGTCCGCAAGGCGCTGGCGGATGCCGACTGGCTCGATACCGAGAATGTCGTCCGAAGCGCTGCCAATCTCGGCGACGCCGAACTCGCGCTCGAATGGGCGGCCGATGCCGAGTGGGGCTGGGCAGTTCGCGAGAGCCGCGATGAAATTGTCTACCGCCCCGCCGAAGCGCCGATGGAGATCCAGCGCCGGCTCGTGTCGCGGGCCGTTTCCGCACTGGCTACGGAAGGCGATGCGGAGCTTCGCGGAGCGGAAATCGACCGCCTGATGGATGCGCTTTTGACCGGTTCGACAGCCACCTTGCGTGGCGTCCTCTGCTCTGGCGGCCAGGAGTGGCGTTTCACGAAAGCGCCCGCACGCCGCTTGTAACTCGTGGGTTCAGCCGATGACGCGCCGAAGGAAGGGTAACAGCTCGCCCCAGGCGCGCTCGGCCTGCTGCTCGTTGTAGGTGGCGCTTCCGGCCACCGTCCACCCATGGTCGGCGGGATAGACCTCGACGTGGGCAGGTCGATGCGCGGCGGCGAAAGCCGCGTCGAGCTCTGCCTTCTCCTTCGGCATCTTTTCGGCATCGTTGTGCGCGATCAGGACCAGATAAGCGGCTTTCGTTTTCGGGATCAGAAGGTGCGGGCTCGACGGCTGATCCGTCACCAGCGCTGCGGGGTGGAAAGTCCCGACTGCGGCAATCCTGTTCGGTCGCACGGCCGCGGTCCGGAAGGCGAATGGTCCGCTCATGCAGAAGCCCTGGACCGCGGCCTTGCGATGAATATCCGTCTGTGGCTGCGCATCCAGAAAATCAACGAACGATGCTGAATCCCTATCCACCATCGCGTCGGTCACGCCGTTCCGGAAGGCGAAGATCCTCTTCATGTCCGCTGGGTTGCCGAAATCGAAGGGGCCGGTGACGGCCGGAGCCTTGGCCGCGCGGTAATAAGGGTTGGGGACGAGCACGACATAGCCCTGCGCGGCTAGCCGCTTGCCCATTTCGCGGAAAACGGGGCGCAAGCCGAGGATATCTGGCCACATCAGCACCGCGGGCCATTTCCCCTTGCCCGACGGGTAGAAGAGGGCGGCATCCGCGCCTCCGGCCTGGGCCTTCACGGAGACATCGCGTTCGGTCACCGCCTTCGAGCCAGCCTCGGCCGCCAGGGCTTTCCCGGCCACACCCCCTGCCGCCGCGACGGTGGCGAGTGTCGCCAGCAGGCTGCGACGAGTGATCGACGTGTCGACGATGTGGCCCTGGTGACTATCGTTGCCGCACATGGTTCTTCTCCCTTGGCTGCAGTCTTGGCCAATTTGCCGGCCGGGGCAACGGCGAGGGATCGTTAACTCGAGGAGACTTCCATTCACCCCGTCAAAACAACGGCTTGCAGTTATCGTGTTAAGTGGGGCTGGGATTAACAACAAGTCCTGCGAAGCTGGATTCTCGCCGGGGAGGCGATTCTCTCTATCGGGTTCCACCAACTCTGCAGGGCGGGGATTTCATGCGCAGTCTCTTCAACTTTTCGCCGCGCGATGTCGCGATCGATCTCGGCACAGCAAACACCGTCGTCTACGCGCGGGGTGTCGGCGTGGTGATCAACGAACCGTCGGTCGTCGCGATGGAAAGCGACGGCAACGGGCTTCGACGGGTGCGGGCGATCGGCGACGATGCGAAGCTGATGCTCGGCAAGACCCCGGCCAACGTGCAAACCATCCGCCCTTTGCGCAGCGGAGTGATCGCCGACCTTGATGTCGCCGAGGAAATGATCAAGCATTTCATCCGCAAGGCGCATGGTGGGCCAAGCCGCTTCTCGCGCGGGCCGGAGGTCGTCATCTGCATCCCGTCCGGCGCCACTCCGGTCGAGCGTCGGGCAATCCGGCAGGCGGTGGCCAACGCGGGCGCAACGCGCGTCTCGCTGATCGAGGAGCCGATGGCTGCGGCGATCGGCGCTGGACTTCCAGTCAGCGAGCCGATCGGATCGATGGTCGTGGACATCGGCGGCGGCACAACCGAAGTGGGCGTGATCTCGCTTCAGGGCCTCGCTTACTGCCAGTCTGCGCGCGTTGGTGGAGACCGGATGGACGACGCGATCATCTCCTACGTCCGCCGCAACTTCAACCTGATGATCGGCGAAGGAACCGCCGAGCGGGTGAAGCTCGAGATCGGCACTGCGCGGGCGCCTGCCGATGGCGGGCTCAGCACCTATGTGCGCGGGCGGGACATCAGCCGCGGCGTCCCGAGCGAAATCACGCTCAACCAGGCCCAGATCGCCGAAGCCCTGGCCGAACCGGTCAACCGCATCGTCGCGGTTGTTCGCTCGGCGCTCGAGAACACCCAGCCGGAGATTGCTGCCGACGTTCTCGACGAGGGGATCACGATGACCGGCGGAGGTTCGCTTCTCCGCGATCTGGCGGGGGTGATCGCGGATGAGACCGGGCTTCCGGTCCAGGTCGCCGACGATCCGCTGACCTGCGTCGCGCGCGGGGCCGGACGGACTTTGGAAGACCAAGTCTACCGGGCCGGGTTGCTCGCCGCCTGAGGGGTCCCGGTCGCGAGATTCCGCTGCGGAGATTCATTCCCGCTTAACATCCACCACTGCTATCACGCAGCTACACAGGGCAGTGATGCGTGGTGGGGGAGCATGCCGGGTCAAATTGCAGGTCTTGCCCGGCTGTTGATGGCGTCCACTTCGGCGCTGATCCTTTGCCGGCCGGCTCCTGCGATTGCTCAGGCTGCTCAAGACCCAACGGCGACGCCTAAACCGCGGGACGGCAATGCCGCATCTACGCAGGAAATCGTCGTGGTCGGCGAGCGAGCGTCGGTCGTCAAAGGCCTCGATCCACTGGCGACGCTCGATCGCAATACCCTCGATTCCATCGGCGCCACGTCGATGTCCGACCTGCTTCGCGTCCTGAAGCCGCTGACCCAATCGGCCGACGGAAGCGACCCGATCTTCCTCCTCAATGGGCAAAGGGTCTCCAGTTACCAGGAGATCGGTTCGCTCCCGCCCGAAGCGATCGACAAGGTCGAGGTGCTTCCTGAACCTGCGGCGCTCCGGTTCGGCTACCCGCCGACGCGGCGCGTGGTGAACTTCATCACCAAGCGCAATTTCCGACAGATCGAGGCGAGTGTCGCGGCCGGGACGACCACGCGGCCTGGAAGCACAGTCACCGAGGGCAACTTCAACCTGACTCGGCTGAAAAAGGACCAGCGGATCACGATCACCTTGCAGCGGCAGCATACGTCTTCGCTGCTTCAGTCGAAGCGGCACGTGCTGCCCAACCCGCAGGTCCTGTTCGACAGCATCGGCAACGTGACCGCGCCCAACGGTGGCGAAATCGATCCTGCGCTTTCGCAAGTCGCCGGGCAACCGGTGACGGTCGCGCCTGTCCCGCAAGCGGAGGCGGACCGCTCGAGCCTTCCGGCTTATGCAGCGGGCGCAAACCAACCCCGCCTGTTCGACCTCGGACCCTATAGGACCCTGGTGCCGCGCAAGGAGGAATGGAAAGCGGAATCGGTCGTCGCCGACAAGATCGGCGGCCTTTCCGGATCCCTGGATCTTTCCGCGGAACAGAGCACCGAAACCGCGATGTCCGGACCGGCGGCGGTTACGCTGACGGTTCCGGAAACCAATCCGTACTCGCCCTTCGCGTCGCCCGTCCTCCTCCATCGCTATCTGACCGAGGCCGGCGTGCTGCACACTCGGCAGACGACGGCCACGCTTCATGGCGGGAGCACATTGCGCGGTGCGATCTCCGGCTGGCTGTGGGACTGGACTGCTTCCGTCGATCAGAAGCTGGTCGGCGGCTTTAGCGAGAATGGGATCGACCTTTCCGCGGCCAATGCCGCGATCGCAGCCGGCGCCAACCCGTTTGCGCCGCTCGATCCCTCGCTGCTGTCGGACCGGCTGGTGGACCACGCGCATCTTCTCACCCGGACGATCAACAGCAAGCTGGTCGTCAGGGGTACGCCACTGCAGCTTCCGGCAGGACCGTTGAACCTTACCGGCACGGTCGAGGCGGAACGGCTGACTGCCTCCTCAGTCACGACCGGTGCCGACCCCTTCAACCTGCAACTTGGGCGCACACGGACGGAGGCGGGGGTTGCGATCGACATCCCGCTGACCTCGCGCAGCGAGCACGTGCTCTCCGCCATTGGCAACCTGTCGCTGAACGGATCCATCAATGCTCGCCGGGTCAGCGGCTTCGGATCGCTTTACGACACCACCCTTGGCGCCACCTGGGGCCCGTTCAAAGGCGTCCAGTTTCTGCTTCAGGATAAGCGCAGCGGCACGGCGCCGGACATGGAGAAGCTCGCTTCGCCGATCGTGCACGTTACCAATGTCCCGGTGTTCGATTTCACGACCGGCCGAACCGACATCGTGACCGTCACCAGCGGCGGCAATCCCGGCCTCGCCGCCGAGCACAAGCATGTGCGCTCGGTAGCTCTCAACGTGAAGCCATTTCCCGGGCACGAGGTGCGCGTATCAACGACCTACGAGGACACTGACATCCGCAATCAGACGGGCGACGTCGGTTCCCTCACGCCGCAGCTCCAGGCCGTTTTCCCCGATCTCTTCGTTCGGGATTCGACCGGGCACCTGGTTTCGGTCACCTTCCAGCCCACCAATTTCTTCCGTGAGCGGCAGAAGACTCTGAATATCGTGCTCAATGCCGGTGGGCCGGTCGGCGCCAAACGCAATTCGAAGAGCAGCAAAGGCGACAGCAGGCCCAACTATTATGCCGGCGCCGGACCGACGTTCAAATTCAGCGACCGGCTGCAGCTTCGTCCCGGCGCCCCGGAGCTCGACCTTCTGAGCGGCGACAGCGTCACCGGCTGGAAGACGGCTCGCTTCAGCGGCTATTTCTACGCCGGCATCGGCGAACTCGGGAACAGCATCAGCATCGATGGCTGGGGAGACGGCGGCGGCCGCGTGCGAAGCCCGGTGGCGGCGAGCGACCTCTATTTCTCGCCGACGTTCCAGCTCAATTTCCACGCAACTCTGAGCGTGCACCACTTCCTGAGGAAAGAGCCATGGACAAAGCACTTGCAGCTGAAGCTCGACATCGAGAAGCTGATCCACATCCATGAGAGCGTCCACGACGCGAATGGACAGGTGCCGAACCCATTCCAGCCGGATCTTCTCGACCCGATCGGACGGACGGTGAAGTTCACCGTTCGCAAGCTTTTCTAGGGAGCCTGCCGCAAAAATCTCCTCTGATCCGAAGCGGATGGAAAGATTCGCCGGATCGGATGTTTATGTTTTTCCGGCGCTCAATGTGACGCCCGCGCGTCCGACGGCGGAAAAACAGGACTCCAATGAGGAGATTGGGGATGAAGAGCTTCAGCGTTTTGCAGGCCGCCGCGGCAATCGCGATTTGCGTATTGCCAATCACCGCAGCGAGTGCACAGACCGTATGGACCCCGGGCATGGAGATCACCGGCCAGCCGGTGCAGGTCACCAGCAACGGCGTCACCGATACCGTCATGTTTGGACCCGGCGGCCAGGGGACAATCACCACCCCAGGCGGACGGGTGATCCCCGCGAGCTGGACAGCAGCCGGAGGCAATCTTTGCCTCAGCGCGAATGGCGGCCAGGAATGCTGGCCCTATGCCAGCCCCTTCCAGGCTGGGCAGCCGGTCGCGTTGACCAGCAGCTGCGGAGCCGCGACGACCTTCGTCGCGCAGGGCGTCAACCCGCCGATGAAAAGGGGCGCTGGCGAGCGCGGCTGAGACTCGCGCGGTCAGCTTCCTGATTCGAAATGCGGCGGCCGCAATGGTCGCCGCTTTCTTGTGAAGGCCCCAGGTGAATGCGAAAACGGCGGCCCAATGGACCGCCGCTTTCTCCAAGTTCTTGACCTGAACTGTTAGGCGGGACTCACCGGCTGCAGGTTTCCGTTGCTGTGGTTGTGGCCAAGAGCAACCACTGCAATCACTGCGGCGACTGCTGCCAGGCCGAGAAGAAGCGGCAGGACGTTGAACCCGCCTGCGGCGAGCGGCGGCGGTGGAGGCAGTGGTGCTGCCTCTGGCGCAGGCGGCGGAGCTGCCGCTTCCGGAACAGGGAGCACGCAGCCGGCCGGCGCACCGGCGACAGCTGCCTGGCCCGCTGCCACGGCAGCTCCAGTCGCACCCGCGCAGACTGCACCGGCGGACCCAGCCGTGCTCAAGGCGCTAAGCGCGACGAGCGGATCAACCTGGGCCTGCACTACCGGCGCCGCGGCGCTTGCCGCCTGACTCCAGAGCAGGCCCGCCGAAACCATCGGCACGAGAAAATACGCAGATCGCTTGGGCCGCATGTTCAGCTCCGAGATTCGATTTCGACGTGACGAACAATTTTGTCGCGAAGTCACAATACGTTCGAAGGGGAGGCGAGTTCCGTTACTTACGTTTTTTGGGCGTGAAGGTGTTCTCTTCGACGTACGTGAACGCTAGAGTTGCAAGGCCGACTCATGAGCACAGAACCCGATACCCCCGTCCTCATCCTCTTTGTGGATGACGAAGAGCTGATTTTTGAGGTGGCGAAGGAGGCGCTCGAAGAGGGCGGGTTCACCGTCCGGCCGGCGCACACGGCGGAGGCCGCTATGGCCGCTCTCGAAAAGGGCCCCAACGAGCTCTCCGGTCTCATCACTGACATCAATCTTGGTTCGACCACGACAGGGTGGCTGATTGCACGGCGAGCACGCGAGCTTCGGCCAGATCTGCCGGTGGTTTACACGAGCGGCTACGCTGCCACCGAATGGCCGGCCGAAGGAGTGCCGCACAGTATTGTCCTGTCGAAGCCCTACGCCCCCGCGCAGGTGGTGACCGCGATCTCGACCTTGATCAACAAGGCCGGTTCGCAGCCGGGTTAGGGCTGATTGCCGATCCCCCGCAGCCGCAGCTTTACTTCGGCGTGATCGCCGATCCGGCGGCATAGACCAGGCTGCTCAGCGCTTCCAGGCTCGTGACGGACTGCAGGCCTTCCGTGTTGTTGAGGCCACCCACGGCGCAGCCGTCAAAGGCAACCAAGTTGCGACGGAATGCTCGTGCCTGAGCGCGCGAGATTTCGCCGCTGCGCAACTCGCCAGTGATCTGGCGACGGACCTGCACTGCAACTGCCCCGGCATTTTCCGTTGCGCCCCTATGGGCAGGGGAGTCGAGCGCAACGGAAGTGCGCTAAAAGGGAGCAGGGTAGCAGTCCGGCCGATCGTTCGGATGCTGCTGGAAATACAGCTTCTCTGCCTCGCGCTCGGCCTTCCGGTGCTTGCTGCCGTAGGAAATAAATTGCTCCTTGAGCGTCTGTGGCGAACCGTTTGCCTCGGATTTATGCCATTGCTGCATGAAACCCTGGCAGACAGAGAATTTCTCGTTGGAGTCACGGACATTGGTGTCGCCGAACCTGCACCCGGTCGGCACGCCGGTGCCGTCAATATCGACGTAAACGTCGCCATATTCGTCGCCGCTAATCACTTCTTCGATCAGCCATGGATAGGCGAGTGAACCGACTGGGCGGGGCGCGCACGAAGCTTTGGCCAGCAGTGGTGAAGTGCTGCACGCCATGACGAGCGCGATCAGCTTACTAATCTTGTGCATCGTTTCTCCACGCTCGGCAGAACAACTGTAGCTTGCCTGCCCCAAACACCAAGAACCATTCTACGGGTGCCCGATCCAGTGATCGCTCTCGGACAGCCGCGTGAGAGCGAATGTTCAGCCCATTCAGCCGATCGCCTATCGCCACCATCCCCGCTCGTTCACCAGTCCCTAAGATGACATTGTTATTGCCAATGGAGAGCCTATCTTGGCTGCACGAGCGTTACGTTCCTGATCGAGAGGCCGAATGAACGAGAAGAAGCCCACCAATCCCTGGGTGAAAAATCTGCTGATCTGGGTTGGAATCCTGTTCGGCCTGGTGCTGTTCGTACAGCTGATCGGCGGGACGGCCCGGACCACCTCGGGCGGCAACGCCATCGCTTATTCGGATTTCGTCCGTCACGTCGATCAGGGGGACGTCCGCCAGGTGACGATGACCAACTCGACCACCGGCAACCCGACGATCAGCGGCCGGATGAACGACGGCGTGGAATTCCACACGCTCGCGCCAACCGACGCGCATATCTCGGATCAGCTCGTTGCAAAGGGCGTAGACGTCCAGGTGAAGCCGGAAGAGGGCTCAAGCATCTGGATGCTGATGCTCTATAACTCGCTTCCGCTGCTCCTCATCATCGGCATCAGCTTCTTCGTGATGCGGCAGATGCAGAAGAATGCCGGCTCCGGGGCCATGGGCTTCGGCAAGAGCCGTGCCCGTATGCTGACCGAGAAGCACGGGCGGGTGACCTTCTCCGACGTTGCCGGGATCGACGAGGCGCGCGAGGAGCTCGAGGAGATCGTCGAGTACCTCAAGGATCCGGCCAAGTTCGCCCGGCTGGGCGGCAAGATCCCGAAGGGTGCGCTGCTGGTCGGGCCTCCGGGCACTGGCAAGACTCTTCTCGCTCGCGCGATCGCGGGTGAGGCGGGCGTTCCCTTCTTCACCATCTCCGGCTCCGACTTTGTCGAGATGTTCGTCGGTGTCGGCGCCAGCCGGGTCCGCGACATGTTCGACCAGGCGAAGAAATCGGCGCCGTGCATCGTCTTCATCGACGAGATCGACGCCGTCGGCCGCCATCGTGGCGCCGGCCTCGGCAACGGCAACGACGAGCGCGAACAGACCCTCAACCAGCTGCTGGTCGAAATGGACGGCTTCGAGGCCAACGAAGGCATCATCATCATCGCCGCGACCAACCGGCCCGACGTTCTCGATCCGGCGCTTCTCCGCCCCGGCCGCTTCGACCGGCAAGTCGTCGTGCCGCGTCCGGACATCGACGGCCGCGAGAAGATCCTTCAGGTCCACATGAAAAAGGTGCCGCTGGCGCCCGACGTGGATGCACGCGTGATCGCCCGCGGGACCCCTGGCTTCTCCGGCGCCGACCTCGCCAACCTCGTCAACGAGGCGGCGCTTCTTGCTGCTCGCAAGGGCAAGCGCCTGGTCGCGATGCAGGAGTTCGAGGACGCCAAGGACAAGGTGCTGATGGGCACCGAGCGCAAGTCGATGGTGATGACCGAGGACGAGAAGCGAATGACCGCCTATCACGAGGCGGGCCACGCCATCGTCGCTCTTCACGAACCCGCATCCGATCCGATCCACAAGGCGACGATCATCCCGCGCGGCCGGGCGCTGGGCATGGTGATGCGGCTGCCGGAGCGGGACAGCTATTCCTACCACCGCGACAAGATGTACGCTAACCTTGCGGTTTCGATGGGCGGCCGCGTCGCCGAGGAAGTGATCTTCGGCTACGACAAGGTGTCGTCGGGCGCGTCTTCCGACATCCAGTATGCGACTCAACTCGCTCGCGACATGGTGACCCGCTGGGGCCTCTCCGACCTCCTCGGCCCGCTGCAATACGCTGAGCCGGATGAGGAGGTGTTCCTCGGTTATTCCGTCAATCGCAGCCGCCAGATGTCGAACGAGACGGCGCAGCAGATCGACAACGAGATTCGCCGGATCGTCGACGAATCCTACGAACGCGCGAAAACCGTGCTCAAGGAGCACGGCGACCAGCTCGAGACGCTTGCGCAGGCGCTTCTGGAGTATGAGACTCTGTCCGGCGACGAGATCAAGAAGCTGATGGACGGCGGAACGATCGATCGCGGAGGCTCGGTCAAGCCGGCGCTTCCGACAGCAGGCTCCTCGATCCCCAAGGCACGGCGCAAGCCGCGCCCCATCGGCGGACCCGCGACGGCCGGAGCCTAGTCCGAGAGGCCGATCGTCACCAGGGTTGAGACGAACAGGGTGATTGCGGTCACCGCGAACAGAGTCAGCAGAGAAGCGCGCCATGCTGCTTCCCAGCGCGTTAGCCCGTAAGCGCCCTTCAACTGCCGGTACATGTGGATGGGCGGCACGAGGAACAGCAGTCCGGTGACGCTCCCCAGCCCGATCGCGCCGAGTATCGCACCTGCAACCACCAGCAGCGTCATGAAGCAGAGCGAGTAGGTGACGAACACCGTGTGGTCGTACAGCTTGAAGCGGCGGCTGAACGGGAACAGCAACCACACAAACGGTACCGAGATCGGGATCAGCGCCCAGCTGAACTTATACGCCTCGGTCTTCACCTTGTAGATCAAAAGCTCGGGATTCTTCGCCAGCTTGGGGAGCGCGTTGCGAAGGAACGGCAGATCGCTTGTGACAGCGCCGGCCTGCTGAAGATTGCCGGATTTCGCGCCCTGGATGACGCTGATCTCTTCCTTGGTGTCGGCAATTTCCCGGTCAATTTTCGACGCGGCCGCACCGGCGGCGACATTGCTCCGGATTGCTTGCAGGGATGCGAGCTTCTGCTGATCGGCCGCCAGCTCGCTATCGAGATTCTTCCTTGTCGACACCGCAGCATTCCCGCCGCCAAGCAACCCGACCGCTGCGAACATCAGAAAGACCGAGAACAGGAACAGCGCGATTGGGGAAACGAACCGCGCCCTCTGTCCCTCAATGTAGCGGCGAGTCAGCTCACCCGGCTTCCACGCCAGGAGTGGCAGGGTGTTCCAGGTCTTCCCTTCGAAGTGGAAAACTCCGTGAAGGAGGTCGTGCCAGAAAGCATGGAGGGTTCGGTGAACGTGCCGGTGCTGACCGCAGGCGTGGCAGAAGCTTCCGAGCAACTCGGTTCCGCAGTTGAGGCAGCTGGTCTCCTCAGAGCGGCCTTCGCTGCGTTCGCCTGCGGCTGGCTCGACTGCTCTGCCGACGAAGCTTCCGGTGACCGCATCGCCCACCGCTTCCAAATTCGACATCCAATGCCCCTTTCGGGCTAAAGAATAGTCGTGCCGCAATGCTCATGCTAGCGCTCGCAATATGAAGCGCATCGGCCTGCTGGGCGGCTCTTTCAATCCGGCGCATCGTGGCCACCGGCAGCTCAGCCTTGCCGCGATGAAAGCGCTTGGCCTGGACGAGGTGTGGTGGCTGGTTTCGCCCGGCAATCCGTTGAAGGACGGCGCGAGCGACATGGCGCCGTTCGAGGCTCGGATTGCCTCCGCCCGGCTGGCGGCGCGCGGGTCGCATATCCGCGTCAGCGATTACGAGAGCCGGATCGGCACCCGCTATACAGTCGACACCGTCCGGCGATTGCTTCGGGTTTGCCCGGGCTACCGATTCATCTGGCTTATGGGTGCGGACGCGCTGCCAAATTTTCACAAATGGCGTAATTGGCGTGGGTTAGCGCGACTTCTCCCGATTGCGGTGCTGCCAAGGCCGGGGTATGGTGCTGCAGCCCGCGCGGCGCGCGCGATGGGCTGGCTCGCCGGGTTTGTCCGCCCGTCTCGTCACGCAAGGCAATGGACGGAGTGGAGTCCACCGGCGATCTTGTTTCTTCGCCTGCCGACGAGCCCTCAGTCCGCAACAGCCTTGCGCGCGCTCGATCCCGATTGGCACCGCCGCCGGAATTCGCGCGTTCATAACGCCGCCGTTCCGTATCCAAGGAGACATCTTGCCCGACCGCACTCTTGAGGCCGCACAGCCCGGCCGTCCGCCTGTCGACGTCGGCGAGCTGCATCGCCTCGTTCTTGAAGCGTTGGACGACGATCAGGCGGTAGATGTCGTCTCCATCCCGTTGGAAGGCAAATCGAACATTGCCGATTTCATGGTGGTCGCGTCGGGCCGCTCGACTCGCCAGGTCGCGTCCATGGCTAACAAATTGGCCGAGCGTGTTAAGCAAACATTCGGAAAAACTGTGCGAATTGAAGGGCTACCTGCGGCGGACTGGGTGCTCATCGACGCCGACGACGTGATCGTGCACCTGTTCCGGCCGGAGGTCAGGAGTTTTTACAATCTGGAGCGGATGTGGGCATTCGGGGACGAAACTCCGGCAGCTGCAACCGCAAGTCGGGGGTAGGATCAATGCGTTTCCTCGCCGTTCTACTGCCGCTGCTGACCTTCGTCGCAGCTCCTGCCGCGGCGGCGACTTCACCGGATCTGATTTCGGTCGAAAACCAGCTTCGATCGCTCGTGAATGACAGCTCCGCCGATGTTGGAGTGGCGGCGCTCGACCTCAACACCGGCCAGAGCGTCAGCATTAAGGGCGATACGCCCTTCCCGATGGCGAGCACGGTCAAGGTTGCAATCGCCAGCCTGTACCTGTCCCAAGTCGATCACGGCATGAAGTCGCTCGACGATACGATCGGCGGCGAATCCGTCCGCAAGATCATGGCCAAGATGCTGATCTACAGTGACAATCATGCCGCCGACACGTTGTTCCGGGCGGTTGGGGGTCCTTCCGCGGTGCGCCAGTGGCTTTACCAGAACGGCATTTCCGGAGTGCACGTCGACCGGACGATCGCCCAGCTACTCGCGTCGAAGCGCGATCTCTGGGACACACGCGATTCCAGTACCCCGGACGCCATGGTCAACCTCCTGAAGCGCATCTATTCCGGCAACCTGATCAGCCTCGACAGCCGCAATTACCTGCTTGGACTGATGGCCCATTGCGAGACGGGCAAGAACCGGATGAAATGGCTGCTTCCCGATGGCACTCCGGTCGAGCACAAAACCGGTACCTTGACCGGTCTGGCGGACGACGTCGGTTTCATCACCCTCCCGAACGGACACCGGATCGCGGTGGCGATCTTTGCGCGCGGCGGCGCCAATCGCCCACGAACCATCGCCGAGACAGCGCGTGCGGTTTACGATGGGTTCCTCTCGGCAGTGACTTACCCGTTCTCGGCCGCATTCAGCGGCGGCGGCGGCAGCCACCGCTGAGCATTCGGACCGGCGGTTGCTCCTTCACATCGTCGCGCGCGGGAAGATCGGGAGATCGCCGGAGGCTGACCTCGTCGAGCGCTATCTGAAGCGAGTGAACTGGCCGACAAAAGTGACCGAACTTCCCGATAGAGGCGGAAACTCGCCGCTGCTGCCGGCCAACAGCGTTGCCGTGCTCCTTGATGAGCGAGGGAAAGCGCTTGGCTCGGCCGAATTCGCGAAGCTTCTTGAACGTTGGCGCGATGAGGGGAGACGCGAGGCGCGATTCGTGATCGGCGCCGCCGACGGTCACGACGATTCGGAGCGCTCGGAGGCCGACCTTCTATTGTCGTTCGGGGCAGCAACGTGGCCGCATCTTCTGACCCGGGCGATGCTTGCCGAACAATTGTTCCGCGCGACCTCGATCCTCGCGGGTCATCCCTATCATCGAGAAGGCTGAACAAGTGCGACGAGTTTTAATCGTCCTTGTTCCCTTGGCCGCAGCGGCGACAATCGCGGCGAGCGCACCGCTGCAGCCGCAGCCGATTCCGCTCGACCAGCAGCTCCACCAATCGCGGCAGGAAGCGGCCGCCGCCGAAGCCCAGGAAAGTCGGCTGGAAGCGGCGGCGGCGAAGGCCCAGAACGAAGCTGACAAGCTCCGGCTTCAGGAAACCGCAGCCGCGCAGGCGATCGAAGCGGCCGAGGCGCGGATCACGGCCGCGGATGCACAGGCCCAGCTGGTTGGGGGGCAGCTTGCCGCCCAGCGCAATAGATTGGCGCAGGAACAGGCGCCGGCCTCGTCCTTGCTTGGCGGCCTGGTCCTGATGAGCCGCAGGCCGGCAATCCTGCTGCTGGCCGACAACAACTCGCCCGAAGAGATGGTCAAGCTGCGGCTTCTGGCGGAGGCAGTCCTCCCGGCAATCCGCGCAAGGACTAGCCAGCTATCCGCTGATCTGAACAACGCGGAACGGCTGCGGCGGTCGGCGATCGCGGCGCGTGCCGACGCTGTTCGGGAGCAGGCCAATCTCAGGACTCGTGAACAGCAGTTCGCGGCACTCGAAACCCGCGCGATCCAGCTTGCTCAGACCCGCGGCGGTCAGGCGCTGACTGCCGGGGATGTAGCGATGGCGCGCGAGGAGCAAAGTAGTCAGCTGCAGCGGGAGGCTGGATCGGCCCGTTCCGCAGCAGCGATTGCATCGCAACTCGCCGCGATTGGTCCGGCGCCGGAGCGACCCGGGCCTTCGGAAGCCCTCGCTGCGCCGCCGCCCTTTGCTTATCGCCTTCCCGTCGCTGCTCCGGTGACCAATGGCCTCGGAGAGGTGAGCGATAGCGGAATCCGGTCGCGCGGGATCACGATCGCGAGTTCAAGAGGCGCCGCTGTCGGCGTGCCGGCAAGCGGCACGATCCTGTTTTCCGGACCGTTCCGGGACTTCGACGGAGTCGTGATCATCGATCATGGCGGCGGCTGGAAATCGGTGCTGATCAACGTCGCGTCATCGATTCCGAAAGGATCGCAAGTGACCCTGGGCCAGCGCCTCGGCACGGCGCTCGGGCCAGTCGAGATCGAGCTCTTGCACCAAGGAAGCCCGGTTTCCGCCGCTCTCATCGCAGGTTCATCTGCGGTGCTGTCCAATAAGCAAAAACAGGGCTAGGTCTGCAACGCGTCAGCAGGAATCAACGCCACATGAAGCTTACTATCGCATCCGTTTCTCCCCTCGCTCTTGCCGCGGTTCTCGCGCTGGCACCGCTTGGCGCGGGATCGGCATCGGCTCAATCGGCTCCCGCAGCTGCTGCCCAGGCAGGCGCGAATACCGTCGATTACAAAGAACTCGAAAAGTTCATGAGCGTCTATGAGCGCGTGAAGTCGAGCTACGTCGATCCGGTGAACGATCACACGCTGATCAAGGGGGCGATCGACGGGATGCTGTCCGCGCTCGATCCACACTCCAGCTACATGGAGGATGCTGACTTCGATTCGCTCAGGGCCACGACCCAGGGGAATTACGGCGGGCTCGGCATTTCGGTGACCATTGAGGACGGGGTGGTGAAAGTGATCGCCCCGACCGAAGGCTCACCGGCGTCACGCGCGGGCATCAAGGCCGGGGATTACATCACCCAGGTCGACGGCAAGCTGCTTTACGGCGACACGCTCGACCAGGCTGTCGATCAGATGAAGGGCAAGGCCGGAACGTCGGTCAAGCTGACCATCGTGAGGCCCGGGCGCGACAAGCCATTCGACGTGACCCTCACCCGCGAAACGATCGAGCTGAAACCGGTGAAGTGGGAGATCAAGGACGGGGACATCGGCTACATCGATCTCAACCAGTTCTCCGGCAATTCGGCGGAGGCGGTCGAAGCCGCTCTGGCCGATATCAACAAGGCGACCAGCGGCCACCCGATCGGCTACATCCTCGACCTGAGGTCCAACCCCGGCGGCCTTCTCGACCAGGCCGTCGAGATCAGCGACGATTTCCTCGATCGCGGCGAGATCGTTTCGCAGCGGGGCCGCGACGCCAGCGATATCGAGCGTTATTACGCCAAGCCGGGCGACATGGCTCATGGCCTGCCTCTCATCGTGCTCACTGACGCCGGTACCGCCTCGGCTGCGGAAATCGTCGCCGGTGCGCTTCAGGATCAACACCGGGCGCTGATCATGGGCGAGCGCAGCTTCGGCAAGGGCAGCGTTCAGACCGTGATGCAGACCGGGCCGCGCACCGCCCTCCGGCTCACCACCGCGCGCTATTACACGCCGTCGGGTCGGTCGGTTCAGGCGGGCGGAATCAGCCCTGATATCGTCGTTCCGCAACTGAGCGACCCGGACTACAAGAATCGTCCCGCGGTTCGTGAGGAGGACCTCCGGCGCCACCTGCTCGCGCAGGCAGGGGCCGACGACAAGCTTTTGGAGCAGGACGACACCGCGACCGATCCGCGCTTCTCCGCGACCGCCGACGAGCTGAAGAAAAAGGATATCAAGGACTTCCAGCTCTATTACGCGCTGAACACGCTGAAGCGCCTGGCTCCGGCCGGGACAGCGGCCGCGGCGAGCAGCGAGCACAAGTCCTAAGATGGCCTCGGCTGCGGCCCCGGTGCGGTCAGGCGGTTTCGATCGCGCCGAAATCGCCCGGGTAATCGCGCTGTTGCTGCCGCTGGCATTGCTCGGCGGCGCGTACGGCTCGCAATATTTCGGCGGGCTTCACCCATGCGAAATGTGCTGGTGGCAGCGCTACGGCCATTTCGCCGCCTTGTTCCCGGCGGTGCTCGCCTTCACCGCTCCGGCCCATTCGCTTCGGACTCGGGACCTGACCTTCCTGGCGGCGATCGGAATGGCCGTCTCGGGAGCGTTCGGATTCTATCATGCGGGGGTCGAGCTCGGAATCTTTGAGGGGATCACCACCTGCACCGCGACAGCCAAGGCCACTTCGACTCAGGAACTCCTCAAGGAACTGATGCACGCGCCCATCGTCCGCTGCGACCAGGTGCAATGGTCGTTCCTCAGAATCTCGATGGCCGGGTGGAATGCGATCATTTCGCTTTCGGGAGCAGCGGTAATCATGGTCCTGACGCTAACGGCGAAGCGGGAAAGATGAGCCCCTGGCGCCCTGGAGCCAAACGCCTCGACACCGATTCCATGCTTCGGGTCGACCAGGCGGGCGAATTCGGGGCGACCCGCATCTATGCGGGCCAGCTGGCGGTGCTGAGGCCGAGCTCGCCCGCGGCCAAGCTCGTCTCGCGAATGGCGCTTCAGGAGAAGCAGCATCTGGCGCGCTTCGACTCGCTGATGACCGAGCGGCGAGTCCGCCCGACCATGCTTCAGCCGTTCTGGAACGTCGCCGGATTCGCACTCGGAGCCGCGACCGCGCTGATCAGCGAGGAAGCGGCGATGGCCTGCACCGAGGCGGTGGAGACCGAAATCGACCGGCACTATTCGCGGCAGCTCGCGGATATCGGCGATGAGGATCAGGAACTCGCCGCCGACATTGCCCGGTTCCGCGAGGACGAGCTTGAACATCGCGATACCGCACGGACGGCCGGTTCGGCGCGCGCCCTCGGCTATCCAATATTGACCGGGGCTATTCGCGCGGCATGCCGTGCAGCGATCGCGCTATCGAAGCGGGTTTGAGGGAACAACCATGGCCTCTCACCCGCTTTTTGCCTTGAAAGGTAGTTGAAATGAGACACTTGCCTGGATCGATAACCGCAGTGGCGATATTGGCGGCAGGTCTTGCCGTTCCCGCCGCGCCTGCGCTGGCGCAAAGGGCTAATTCCGAGGTTACGGTTTACGGGAACGATCCTTGCCCCAGTTACGGCAATGAAATCACCGTCTGTCACCGGCTGCCCGAAGCGCAACGCTACAGAATTCCGCCGAAATACCGGCCTAGTGGTACGCGCCAGCAGATGGACTCCTGGGCCAACCGCGCCAAGTCCCTGCAATATGTTGGCGCTACGGGCCCAAATAGCTGCTCACCCGTCGGCCCTGCCGGCTATACGGGTTGCCTGAGCCAGGAAATTGCGCGCGCCAAGGCTGAAGCCGCTGAGTCGCAGAGCGAGAATACGCCCCCGCCGAAGTAAGGCGCAGTCTTCCCGCCGACATTCGGCACTTGCCGCAGTGCAACAGCATCGGCATGAGTCGCCGAATGGATCCCGATTTCTACCGCATTCAGCGCCTGCCGCCCTACGTTTTCGCCGAAGTGAACGCGATGAAGGCGGCGGCACGTGCTCGCGGCGAGGACATCATCGACCTCGGGATGGGCAATCCTGACGGGCGGCCGCCTCAGCACGTGATCGATAAATTGTGCGAAGTCGGGAACAGCGACACCGCGCACGGCTATTCGGCGAGCCGCGGAATTCCGGGCCTGAGAAAGGCGCAAGCCGCTTATTACAAGCGACGCTTCGGGGTCGAACTGGATCCCGATAGCGAAGTGATCGTCACTCTGGGATCGAAGGAAGGGCTGGCGAACCTTGCTCAGGCGATCACCGCTCCGGGCGACGTGGTGCTGGCGCCGAACCCATCCTACCCGATCCACACCTTCGGGTTCATCATCGCCGGGGCTGCGATCCGATCGATCCCGGCGGCTCCTGGGGCCGATTTCTTCGTCCGGCTCGAGCGGTCGATGTATTACTCGGTACCACGGCCAAAGGTGCTGGTAGTCGGCTATCCGTCCAACCCGACCGCCTATGTGGCCGATCTCGACTTTTACCGGCGGCTGGTCGAGTTCGCGCGCGCCAACGACCTCATCGTCATTTCCGATCTCGCTTATGCGGAGATCTATTTCGGCGACACGCCGACCCCCTCGATCCTCCAGATCGAGGGCGCCAAGGACATCGCCGTCGAGTTCACCTCGATGAGCAAGACCTATTCAATGGCGGGATGGCGAATGGGGTTCGCTGTAGGCAACCAGAGGCTGATCGCCGCTCTTTCGCGGATCAAGTCGTATCTCGATTATGGCGCGTTCACGCCTATTCAGGCGGCGGCGGTCGCTGCGCTGAACGGGCCGCAGGACATCATCGAAGAAAACCGCAAGCTGTACCGCAAGCGCCGCGACGTGCTTGTCGAAAGCTTCGGGCGCGCGGGATGGGAAATCCCGGTCCCGCAGGCCAGCATGTTCGCGTGGGCGCCGATTCCCGAGCAGTTCCGCAAGCTCGGCTCGATGGAATTCTCCAAGCGGCTTCTCACCGAGGCGAAAGTTGCTGTCTCCCCGGGTGTCGGCTTCGGCGAGGAAGGCGAGGGCTTTGTCCGAATCGCGCTCGTCGAGAACGAGCAGCGACTCCGCCAGGCGGCGCGTGGGGTGAAAAAGATGATCATGAAGGGGCAGTAGGACACCAAATGCCCGAGGTGCTTCCAAGCTCGACGACCGAGGTCGCACATATCGTCCAGCTGACGCTGGCGCCGGTGTTCCTGCTCGCCGGCATCGGCGCCTTCCTCAACGCCTGCACCGGACGGCTGGCCCGGATCGTCGATCGGGCCCGAAAGCTGGAACCGTTGATCCTCGACAGCCGCGGAGGTGAGCACGACCGCTACCTTGACGAAATCAGAGTGATCGATCGGCGGATGGGCCTGGTCAGCTGGGCGATCTTCCTGTCGGTTTTTTCCGCGGTGCTGATCTGCGCGGTCGTGGTGCTCCAATTCGCCGGGGCGCTGGTCCACTTGCAACTGGGGACCTCGATCGCGTTGCTGTTCATCGCCTCCATGCTGTGCATCGCCGCCGGGTTCTTCATCTTCCTGATTGAAACCCGATTCGCTGCTCGAAACGTGCGAATCCGCTCCGAGCTTCTGGAGCACGAACCCCACTCCTCGTCGGACACGTGATCTCGGTCAGGCCAATCGAGCCGCGCGACCGCGAACAGTGGCAGCCGCTGTGGGACGGATATAACCTGTTCTACGAGCGCCCGGATTTTCCGAAGGCGATCAGCAACGTCACCTGGGCTCGTTTCCTGGATCCTGACGAGCCGGTGTTCGCCGCGGTCGCCGAGCGCGACGGCAGGTTAGTGGGCCTCGTCCACTACCTGTTCCATCGAAACACGGCGAGGATGGAGGACAACTGCTACCTGCAGGACCTGTTCACCGCCCCCGAAGCGCGGGGCCAAGGCGCGGGGCGGGCGCTGATCGAATATGTGTACGATCAGGCGAAGGCGGCCGGCTCCACGCGGGTCTACTGGCAGACTCACGAGAACAATCCCGCGCGCAGGCTCTATGATCAGGTGGCGGAGCTGACGGCATTCCGGCGCTACGTGAAGGATTTCTAGACTGGCGGGCACAGGCGCACGCGCCTAGATTCATTTGGTGGCGACGTTGGCGGGGGAAATGCAGTTCGCGCTCAATGTCGAGCGCTCGATCAGCGGGCAGCCGTGGCGCTGGCGCTGGTCGGGCCAGCCGGTCGCCGGAATGGATTCGCTGGTCGATCAGCTGCTGCTTGCGCGCGGGGTCGCTCGCGAGGACCTGGCGCGCCACCGCGAGCCAAGAATTCGCGATTTCCTGCCGGACCCGTCAGCGTTTCAGGACATGGACAAAGGGGCCAAGCGTCTCGCCGACGCGGTCGAAGCCGGCGAGACGATCGCAGTCTTCGGCGATTATGACGTGGATGGAGCCACGAGCGCTGCGCTTCTAATGCTCCTGCTTCGTCAGCTGGGCGCGGAGCCGATCGTCTATATCCCCGACCGGCTAATGGAGGGCTACGGACCCTCGGGCGCGGCCCTCGTCGAACTCAAGCGGCGCGGCGCCTCGCTGGCGGTTACCGTCGACTGCGGCGCTCAGGCGTTCGAAGCGCTTGAGGAAGCGAAGACGGCCGGGCTCGATGTGATCGTCGTCGATCATCATCAGTGCGCGGCCCTGCTCCCGGTGGCGTTCGCGATGATCAATCCCAACCGGCTCGACGAAAGCGAGATTGGAACCGCGCACGGCCACGTCGCCGCGGTCGGGATGGCGTTCCTGCTCGGAGTGGCCTTGCTCCGCGAACTGCGCGGCCGAGGTTTCTTCAGCGAGAGGCGCGGCGAGCCGCGAATTCTCGACCTGCTCGATCTCGTCGCGCTCGGCACTGTCGCGGATGTCGCCAGGCTGCACGGACTCAACCGCGCGTTCGTCACCCAGGGGCTACGGATCATGGCGGCGCGGCAGAATATCGGCCTAGCAGCCCTCGCCGAAGCGGCCCGGCTGGTGAAACCGCCGAGCTGCCGCGACCTGGGCTTTGCGCTGGGGCCGCGGATCAATGCCGGTGCGCGCGTCGGCAAATCCGATCTTGGCGTGCGCCTCCTGACCTCGACCGACCCGGAGGAGGCGCGAACCATCGCGCTCGAGCTCGACCGGCTGAACGAGGAACGCCGGGCGATCGAAATGACGGTCTGCGAGCAGGCGGAGGCGCAGGCATCGCAGCTAAACGGCGTCCCCGTAGTGACCGTCATGGCAAGCGGCTGGCACCCAGGCGTGATCGGGATCGTTGCGGGAAGACTGAAAGAAAAATTTGGGCGTCCGGCCATCGTGATCGCGGAGTGCGAGGATGGAACGGGCAAGGGCTCGGGCCGCTCGATTTCCGGTGTCGACCTTGGCGCGGCGGTGCTCGCGGCGAAGGACAGCGGCTTGCTGATCGCCGGCGGCGGCCATGCGATGGCGGCGGGGCTTACTCTGCCGAAGGACGGCCTGAATGCATTCCGCGATTTCCTGTGCGAGCGTGTCGCGGGCGATGTGGAGCGGGCGATCGGCGCGCGCGCCTACCTCGTCGACGCTCTGCTCGCCCCGGGAGGCGTCACCGGGGCGCTGTGCGATGCGCTTGACGCGGCGGGCCCTTGTGGAGCGGGGTGGCCGTCGCCGAAAATTGCGGCGGGGCCTGCACGAGTGCTTCGCGTCGGCATTGTTGGCGATGGTCACGTCCGCGGGATCGCCAGCGGCGACGACGGCAAAAGCTTCAAGTTCATCGCCTTCCGCAGCGCAGCCAGCGACCTTGGTCAGGCGCTGCTATCCTCGCCCGCCGACCGCCGCTGGTGGCTGGCGGGGAGCATCCGGCGTGACGATTGGAACGGCGGCAATGCGGCCGAAATGCACCTTGAGGACGCGGCGTTTGCTTGACCCATTCGGACGCCTCGCTTAACGCCCGGGCCTTCGCAGCGGCCCCATCGTCTAGCGGTCTAGGACGTCGCCCTTTCACGGCGAAAACACGGGTTCGAGTCCCGTTGGGGTCACCAAAGTCTCTGACCTGCCGGGGGCAGGTCAGAGACTTTGGTGACGAACAGGCAGTCGGGCGGTTGTGTCATCCCTGGTGACAACCTTCGACTTGGCCGAGGGGATGGCGGGGGTTCCGGCATGATCACTGGCGCGCTGATCGGGGCCTATCAGGAGAATGACTCCGGCGGCCTCTGCGCGCTCCTTCCGCTTTCCGGGCGAACCCTGCTCGAATACCAGGCGCGATGCGCGGCGGCGGCGGGGGCATCACCGATCGTCATCCTGGTCGACCAGATCCCGATCGCTCTCAATGAGGCGCTTGAGCGGCTGCAGCAGGAGGGGATCTCGGCGGCTGCGGTGACCGATTCCAACGATGCCGCCAATCGCTTCGGCTTTGGGGATCGAGTGCTTTTGATCGGGGACGGGATCGCTCCTCCGGCAGACTTGCTGGTTTCCCTGGTCGAAGAGGAGGAGCCGGCGATCGTCACGGTGCCGGACGATGAGGAGCACCAGCAATTCGAGCGGATCGACGCCGCCAGCCGCTGGTCAGGTGTAGCGCTGGCGGACGCACAGACGCTTGGCGCAACGGCAGCGATGCTTGGCGATTGGGACCTGCAATCGACCCTGCTCCGCCGAATGCTTCAGTCCGGTGCTCGGATCCTGCCCATCGAAAAGGGGCAGGCGGAGCCGGTTCTGGCCATTCGCGAAGAGGATTTGTCGGCGCTTGAGCGCCAGCTTATTGTGTCTTCGCGGGGCACGCGAAGCGACTGGGCAAGCCGCTACCTTCTTCCGCTGGTCGAGGAATCGGGGACCGAGGCTCTACTCAAGTCGACGATTGCTCCGCAGCGGCTGATCGAAGCGGCCTTGGTGCTGACCATCCTTGCCGCCCTCGCGTTCTTTGAGGGATGGCTGTGGCCCGGCCTCGGGCTGCTGATCGTCAGCACGCCCCTGGATTTGATCGCACGCCGACTCGCCAATCTGCGGCTGAAGCCGTTGCCGGCCCGCTCGCGAGCCCCTGCGCTGCTCTGGCCCGCGGCTGGCCTCGCCATTCTCGCGCTCGGCTGGTGGCAGGCTGGACATGGCGGCGAGTGGGGAGGCTTCTATGCGGCGATTGCCTGCTCTGCTTTCGCGGAAGCAGCACGGATCGAACGGGTGATCCCGGAAATCCCGGGAGAAATTTGGCTATTCTCCCGCCGGAACGCCATCTTTGCCACCGTTCCTTACGCGATCTTCGGAGCCTGGACTGCGGGGATCGTATTTCTGTCGTTATACGCCGGTGCGAGCTTCTTTGTCGTTCAATTCCTTAATCATTCCATTCGTCGCAGTTGACCCGGTGTTAACGCTAATTCGATAACGAGTGCCCGATGGCGCCGGTTGAATGGCCAATTGCTGCCTCGTCGCCGGACGAGCAAGCCGCTGCCGCGCATTCCGCGGGCGGGGATCGCTTGGCCTGCGTTCGCGTGGACTTTTTCCTGAATCCAGACCTGCGGCTGACCGAGCAGGAACGCGCTCTGATGATGGCGATGCTCGCGGATCTAGTGGCGGTCGTCGCCGATGAAATTCGGGCCGCGGCACCGATCGCCCCGACAGCACGCGAAGCGAACGGCGAGCTGTTCGATCAACTGAGATCCGCCGGTCAACTCGATATCCCCGAAGTCATTGCCGCTCTGCTCAGGCGTGCCGAGGAGGAACGGATTGCATCGGCCCTCCGCTCAGTCGGTGCGCCCGCCAAGTCGCGTCTCCTCCATGCGCTGGCGGGCGATGAGGATTCGGCGGTCGCGGCCGGTGCAATGGCATTGGTGCTTGCGAGAAGCCGGCGGCACGACCGCTACGGTAACGCACGGGTTCAGCTCGACGACATTCCGGCTGAGGCCGCCTTCCGGCTCGTATATTCGGTGGCAGCGGCAGTGGCGCTTCACGGGGGGAGTGACCGTCTGGCGGGCGAAGGGGCCGCTGCGGTGCTGGCCCAGCATGACGAGAACAAGCGAATCGAGGCGCTCACTTTCGGGTTGGTTCACGCGCTCGACCAGGCTGGAAGGCTCAGCGAGACTTTGCTTCTCGCAGCGGCGGCCGACGGCGAAGTCGCATTGTTGGTCGAGGGACTGGCCCGCCGCGCCGGGATCGATTTCGCCAGCGCCTGGACCCACCTCCGTGGTGCCGGACAATTCGCGCTGCTGTTGAGGATGGCAGGATCGTCGCGGCATTTTGCCGCCGAACTCGCCGTCTGCTTTGCCGACTTTCTTGCGGGCGGGGCCGCTGCCGAAATCGAGCGGTTCGACAGCCTCGATGAGGCGCAGATCGACCGTACGCGCAAATGGTTGCGGCTCGATCCGCATTACCGGGCGGCACTCACCGCGTTGAGCGGTCACAATGGCTAGCCTGCCATCCGATCCGAAACCGGTTCTGGGGCGTGTCGACGGCGCAGGCCGGCTCGTTGCAGCCGACCCGAAGCTGGAGCGGCTGCAGGCCGAAGCCGGATCTCGCCTTGGGGCGCCACTGGCGCTTCCCCAGCTCGCCGCGATTGCGCGCACGGCTCACCGGCTCGGCGTTCCAGTTTCCAGGCGTGCTGTCGCCGCGGGCCGGGATCGCGATATCGACATGTGGGTGCGCGCCACCCCGGATGGCGAAGAGGTCGAACTCGTCATCGAGCAGTGGACCCCGCGGCCATCGTCTCTCCAGCGCCTTGCGGATACCGCGGAAACGGAAGCCGTTCTTCCGGGCGAGCCGCAGCGCTGGTCCGTGGACGAAGAGCTTTGCTTGACGAAGATCAGCGCTTCCCTGGCAGAAGCGCTTGGAGTGGATGCGTCGGAAGCCACGGGCCAGCCGCTGACCAAGCTGTTCCGGCTCGAGGAGAACGAGGACGGGAGCATGCCGCTACTTGCAGCGCTTTCTGCGAGATCGGCATTTTCCGGACAGAGGGTTCGACCCAGAGGCGCGGAGTCTGTCCTGGTCCTTGAAGGCAAGCCGGTAATGGGCGCCAACGGCAACTTCGCCGGCTTTGATGGGTCCGCCGCTATTCCCGACGCGGACCAGACGAAGATTTCGCCGGCCGTAGTCGATGCCCAGCTGGAACAAGTGCTTCGTTCGCCGCTCGACCGGATCATCGACAATGCCACCCGAATCGCGGAACGCTCCGACGGCCCGCTTCGGAGCGAATATGCGGTCTATGCGGCCGATATATCGGCAGCGGCCCATCACCTTCTCTCGATTGTCCACTCCATGGGCCACGAGCAGGATTCGGGCCGGGCGATTATCAATCTCGTCGAACTTACGAACGAGGCGGTGGGGTTGATTGAGTCCGCCGCAGCCGAGCGCGACATCGCCATTGCGATTGAGCCAACCCAGTCGTGCCTAGCTCGCGGGGAGCCGAGGGGGGTGATCCAGATCCTGGTGAACCTGATCGGTAACGCTGTTCGTCATTCGCCTGATGAATCCGCCGTCGCTGTCTCCTTTGCAAAAGCCAACGGAGCGGCGGTCGTGCATGTCTCCGACAACGGGCCGGGGATCGCCCCCGACGATCAGGAGCGCATTTTCGAGCGATTCGAGCAGGCACACCACGACGGGCAGGGGACCGGACTCGGTCTTGCGATCGCGCGCCGGCTTGCCCGAGCGATGGACGGCGATATCGAGCTGAAGAGCGAACCCGGGAAAGGCTCGATCTTCAGCATCGTTCTTCCAGCCGCCTGAGCGGCCTCTCGTTACCGCTGACCGACCGGCACGTAATCCCGCTGGGTCGCGCCCACGTAGAGCTGGCGCGGCCGACCGATCTTCTGCTCGGGATCCGCGATCATCTCGTTCCACTGTGCGACCCAGCCCACCGTGCGGGCGAGCGCGAACAGCGCGGTGAACATCTCCGTCGGGAAGCCGATCGCGTTCAGGATCACGCCGGAATAGAAGTCGACGTTCGGGTAGAGCTTCTTCTCAATGAAATAGTCGTCGCTCAGCGCGATCCGCTCGAGCTCTTTCGCGACGTCCAGCACCGGGTCCGAGATGTTGAGCTCTTTCAGTACCTCGTCCGCGGTCGCCTTCATCACCTTCGCGCGCGGATCGAAATTCTTGTAGACCCGGTGGCCAAAGCCCATCAGCCGGAAAGGGTCGTCCTTGTCCTTGGCCCGGGCGATATATTTCGGGATATTTTCGACGCGGCCGATCTCGCGAAGCATGTTGAGCGCGGCCTCGTTGGCGCCGCCGTGCGCTGGGCCCCAAAGGCAGGCGATTCCGGCGGCGATGCAGGCGAACGGGTTCGCTCCCGAGGACCCGGCGAGCCGAACAGTTGAGGTCGACGCATTCTGCTCATGATCGGCGTGGAGGATGAAAATCCGCCGCATCGCCCGTTCGATGATCGGATTGACGACAAAGGGCTCGGCCGGAACGCCGAAGGTCATCCGCAGGAAGTTGGCCGAGTAGCTGAGACTGTTGTCGGGATAGAGGAACGGCTGCCCGATGGTATATTTGTACGCCATCGCCGCAATCGTCGGCATCTTCGCGATCAGCCGGTGGGAAGCGATCATCCGCTGCTCGGGATCGGTGATATCGGTGCTATCGTGGTAAAAGGCGGAAAGCGCCCCGACCACTCCGCACATGACCGCCATTGGATGCGCATCGCGACGAAAGCCGCGGTAGAACGTCATCAGCTGCTCGTGCAGCATCGTATGGCGGGAGATGGTGTGGGTGAACTCGTCGAGCTCCTCGTGCTTGGGAAGGTCGCCGTGCAGGAGGAGGTACGCCACCTCCATAAAGGTCGAATTCTCGGCCAGCTGCGCGATCGGATAGCCGCGGTAGAGGAGGATTCCCTCTTCGCCGTCGATATAGGTGATGGCGCTCTCGCAGCTCGCCGTCGAGGTAAAGCCAGGGTCGTAGGTAAACATCCCGGTCTGGCCATAGAGCTTGCGGATGTCGACCACGTCCGGCCCGACGGAACCCTCCAGCACCGGATATTGGAAATCTCCGCGCACGGTTTTGAGCGTAGCTGGCTCCGTCATTTTATCGCTCCACAATCTGGTCTTCTATACGCGCTAGGCTCTCGTCGCGGCCCAACAGCAAGAGCACATCGAAAATTCCCGGAGACGTTGTTCGCCCGGTCAGGGCCGCCCGAAGCGGTTGGGCCAACTTGCCGAGTTTGACGCCACTGGATTCCGCAATCTCGCGGACCGCTTCCTCTAGCGATTCAGTGTCCCATTTCGCAAGTGCAGCAAGACCGTCGCGCGCCGATTGCAGAAGGCCGCGCGCTTCCGTGGTGAGAAGTGCGGCCGCGGCTTCGTCCGGCTCCAGCGGCCGTTGAACGAACAGGAAGCGCGCGCCGTCGGCCAACTGATTGAGTTCGTTCGCCCGCGGCTTGAGTTCCGGCATCGCGCGGACGAGCAGCGCCTTCTGCTCGCCCGTGAGTCCGAGCTTTGGCGCCACCAAAGCCGCGAGCCGTTCGTCGTCAGCCTCGCGAATGTAGTGCCCATTCAGATTTTCGAGCTTCTTGAAATCGAATCGTGAGGGCGACTTGCCGACATGATCGAGATCGAACCATTCGATCGCCTGATCGCGGCTGATGATTTCTGCGTCGCCATGGCCCCAGCCTAGCCTCAGCAAGTAATTGAACACCGTCTCGGGGAGCATGCCCATCTCGTCGCGATAGGCATCGACGCCAAGCGCTCCGTGCCGCTTCGAGAGCTTGGCTCCGTCCTGCCCGTGGATCAGCGGCACATGGGCGTAAACCGGCTCCGGCCAGCCCATCGCCTTGATGATCGCCAGCTGCCGGAACGCATTGTTGAGATGGTCGTCGCCTCGGATCACATGCGTCACGCCCATGTCGTGATCGTCGACGACAACGGCGAGCATGTAGGTCGGAGTCCCATCCGACCGCAGAAGCACGAAATCGTCGATTTCTGCGTTCTGGACCGTAACTCGCCCCTGCACCCGGTCCTCAATCTCCGTCTCGCCGTCGCGCGGCGCTTTCAGACGAATGACGAACGCCTTGCCCTCTTCCCCGTCGGTGCGGTCGCGCCATGGGCTTTCGATCCGGAACGGGCGCCGTTCGCGCTGCGCCGCCTCACGCTGTGCGGCCAACTCTTCCTGGGTCATGAAGCAGCGGTAGGCGTGCCCGCGCTCCAGCATCTTGTGAGCGATTTCGGCATGCCGCGCCCAGAATTGCGACTGGTAATATTCGTGACCGTCCCAATCGAGGCCGAGCCAGCGCATTCCGTCGAGGATGGCGTCGATCGCTTCTGTGGTCGAGCGGACTCGGTCGGTATCCTCGATCCGAAGCAGGAATTTGCCGCCGTGGTGTTTGGCGAACAGCCAGTTGAACAGCGCCGTCCGGGCGCCGCCGATGTGCAGGAATCCGGTCGGCGACGGAGCGAACCGGGTGACAACCGCCTGTGATTCACCGCTTGCGCTCAAGCGAGCTTTCCTCTTCTCTTCATGTTGCAATGCAATGGACGAGCGCCCTAACATAGCGGGTGCGCCTCTTCCACAGCGGGCTCGGGGCTATTGGAGGGCGTGGTTTCGCGCTGGACGGGAAAGGACCGAGGCCTTTCTCGAGGTTGAGCGCGCGCAGCTTCCGCCCTGGCTGGTGGTCGGATTCGGAGCAGGAATCGCCTGCTGGTTCCAGCTTTCCGATCCTCGGCAATGGATTACGCTCATCGCCGCCGCCGCCTGCGTGTCGGCGATCTCTTTCGCGCTGAGGGGTGGCCGGACCGAGCGCGCGGTCGCCTGGTTCATGCTCGCGGTCGCGCTGGGCTGCGCACTGGCGTGGGGGCGGGCCGAATGGGTTGCGATGCCGCGCCTTCAGCGGTCCGAGGTGATTACCTTCGATTCGCGGGTGGAGAAGGTCGAGCCGCTGGTCGCGCGCGGCGTGGTTCGCGTGACCCTGGTGCCGTCCGACCTATCGCTGCCTCGGCAGGTTCGAGTGTCCATACCTGATGAGGATGCGCCGGCGGGTGTGGCCGATGGGGCGACGCTACGGATGCGCGCGCGCCTGGTGTCGCCGCCGCCGATGCCACTCCCCGGAGCTTATGATTTTGCGCGTGACGCCTGGTTCAAGGGCATTGGGGCGGTCGGCAAACCATTGGGGGCGGTCCAGCTTCTCGCCCCAGGGACGGGATCGAGCCTCGACGGCGTTCGCAATCGTCTCGGCGCTCATATCCGGTCGCAGCTTCCGGGACGGGCGGGAGGGGTAGCGACCGCGCTCGCGACCGGCGACCAGCATGCGGTCGACAAGGACGATGCCGATGCGATGCGCCGGGCGGGCCTCATTTACCTGCTGGTGGTGAGCGGGCTGCACGTCGCGGCGGTCATCGGCGCGATAATGTTCCTGACGCTGAAGCTGCTGGCGCTGTCGGAGCGGCTGGCGCTTCGATTCAACCTGGTGCTGGTCGCCGCAGGAGCAGGCGCTCTGGCTGGCATCGGCTACACGGTGCTCACCGGGATGCAGGTGCCGACGGTGAGGAGCTGCATCGCCGCACTGCTTTTGCTCGGCGGGATGGCGCTTGGCCGCGATGCGATCAGCTTGCGATTGCTCGCCGTGGCCGCGCTTGCGCTGTTGATCGTGCGGCCGGAATCACTGGTCGGCCCGAGCTTCCAGCTCAGCTTCGCTGCCGTCGCCGCGATCATCGCCCTTCATTCCACCAGGTTCGCTCGACGCTGGTTCACGCGCCGCGATGAAGGCCCGTTCGCTCGCGTCGCTCGGTCGGTGCTGACGATGTTCGCGACCGGATTGGCGGTCGAACTCACCTTGTTCCCGTTGTCGCTCTATCATTTCCATCGCGCCGGGCTGTACGGGATGGTGGCAAGCCTCATCGCGCTCCCGCTCACCACCCTGGTGATCATGCCGCTCGAGGCGGCGGCCCTGTTTCTCGACATCGTCGAACTCGGGGCGCCGGCGTGGTGGCTCTGCGGCAAGGCAATCGCGGTGTTGCTGTGGATCTCGAACACGGTTGGCACGGCCAGCGGAGCGGTGACGATGCTTCCGTCGATGCCGCAGTGGGCGTTCGCGGCGATGGTGGCCGGGGGCATCTGGCTTTGCCTGTGGAATTCGCGGGTGCGGCTATTCGGGCTGGTGCCATTCGTCATCGGCGCCGTGGGCGCCTCGCTAACGCCCACGCCCGATTTGCTGGTCACCGGCGACGGAATGCACCTGGCGGTGGTGTCCGAGGGGAGGCCGGTGATACTTCGGGACAGGGCCGGGGATTTCGTCCAACAGCTATTGGCGGAAAGCGCGGCCTATGACGGCGATCCCGCTTTCCTGTCCGATGCGCCGTTCGCGGATTGTTCGAACGACAGCTGTATCGCGGAGGTTCAGAGGGCAGGCCAGACCTGGCGCGTTTTCGCTACCCGTTCGTCGTACAAGCTCGTGTGGCGGGATGTGGTCAATGCCTGCCAGCAATCCGACATCGCCGTTTCCGACCGGCGGCTCCCGGCCGGCTGCACGCCCAAGTGGCTGAAGCTGGATGCGCCGGCTCTTCGCAAGAGCGGCGGGGTGGCCATATATCTTGGCAGCGCTCCGCGCGTGGAGACTGTGGCGGAGCAGCTTGGACAGCATCCATGGGCAGTCGCACTGGCTTCTGTTATGCCCGCTCGGCGGTGCGGAGGAGACAGGCCATGCCCGAATTCGTGATCGAGAGAGAAATGCCCGGCGTCGGAAACCTGGGGTCCGCTGACCTTAAGGGCGCGTCGCAGACCAGTTGCTCAGTGCTTCGCGATCTCGGACCGGAAATCCAGTGGGTCCACAGTTACGTCACCGACGACAAGATTTACTGCATCTATCGCGCGCCCAACGAAGACATCATTCGCGAACATGCGGCGCGCGGCGGCTTTCCGGCGAACAAGATCAACCGCGTCCGCAGCGTGATCGATCCGACCACGGCGGAATAGCGCACCCCGCCTAGTAGCGGCGGATCAGCCCTGCCAATCGTCCCTGGATGCGGACTCGATTCTCGTCGTAGCGCTGCGGCTCGTAGCGCGCGTTGGCGGGATCGAGCCGGATCGTGCGGCCCTCGCGCCGGTAGGTCTTGAGCGTCGCTTCTTCATCATCGATCAGAGCGACGATGATCTCCCCGTCGCGCGCCGTGTCGACCTTGCGGATGAGCGCGAAATCGCCGTCGAGGATTCCCTCCTCGATCATCGAGTCGCCCGATACCTCGAGCGCATAATGCTCGCCCGGACCGAGCAGCGCCGCCGGGACGGCGAAGGCCTCGGTGCCCTGCAGCGCCTCGATCGGCGTACCCGCGGCGATCCTCCCATGAAGCGGGATTTCGATCGTGTCGTTGGCGGGTGCGGCGATGACTGGGCGGCTTGTCACCGCTGACGCGACGCCCGCTTCAGGGATTTTCAGCACCTCCAGCGCTCGCGCCCGGTTGGGCAGCCGGCGGATGAAGCCCCGCTCTTCGAGCGCCGAAATCAGTCGATGGACGCCGGACTTGGACTTGAGGCCGAGCGCATCGCGCATCTCGTCGAAACTTGGGCTGATCCCGCCGGTCTTCAGCCGGTCATCGATAAGAAGCAGAAGTTCGCGTTGCTTGGCCGTCAGCATCACTTGTTCCCCCATCTGGAACGAATGGGGAACGTGTAGGAAACAAAGACCGGGTGGTCAAGCCCCGTGCCGATCAGCCGCCGGTGTTGGCCAGCCGGCCCTTCTCCGCCTGGATAGCGGATTGGTTGCGCTTCACTTTGACGTCCTGGCGCATCGCGGCTTGCAGTTCCTGGGCGACCTCCTGCGACATCGGATCCGAGAATTGTTGCTGCAGCTGCGGAATGAGCCCCGGGTTGAGTATGGGATTGCCCGGCGTGATCTTGTCATTCTTCACGATGAAGAAGCCGCGCCCCTGATTGTCGGGCACGACGTTCGTCTTTCCCTCACCGGTTTTGAACAGCATAACCATCGGCGGCGGCGCCTTGTCCCCGAGCTGCGATAGCTGGATCCGGCGCGCAGTCGCGTTCTGGGGCGCCGGAAGCTGAGCATTCGTCTGCTTGATTGCATCGGCAAGGCTGACGCTGCCCGTTGCTTTCGCGGCGATCTGCTTGGCGAGAGCCAGTGCGCGGCTTGCCGCTTCCTGCTGGATCCAGCCGGACTTCACCTGATCGAGCACGGTCGCAAGCGGCGCCGGCGCCGCGGTCACGATTTGCGCCGGGGCGACCACGGCGAACCCGTTTCCATTGTCGATCGTTTCGACGGCCGGTTCGTCGCCGGTGCTCAGGTCGAACCCGCTCTTGAGGACAGGCTTGAGATCGTCGGGGAACTTGTAGGACGGGTTGCCGCGCTGACTTCCGTCCGCAGTGATCAGTGGCGTGGTTATCACCGAGACACCCGCCGCCTTGGCTGCCTGATCGAGATTGCTTCCGCCGTCGAGCGAGTTCTGGAATTTGGTCGCGAGGTCGCTGAGCGCCGACTTGCGCTTGTCTACATCCAGCTTGCCCTGAATTTCGGATTTCGCTTCAGCCAGCGTCTTGCCAGGCTTCTTCTGGACCGAATCGATCTTCACCACGTGCCAGCCGAGGGGCGACTGGATCGGCCCCACCACCGAGCCGGACGGGGCGCCGAAAGCCGCGGCCGCCACCTTGTCGCTGGCCAGCTGGGTGAATTGCGCCTTTGTCTGCGGTCCAACTGTCACATCCTGCGCCGTCAGTCCGGCAGGCTTTACGGCATCCACGAAGGACCCTGCTTTCGCCCGCTGCGCGATCTGGTTGGCGACATTCTGGTCCTGAACGACCGCCTGCTCGATCGTTCGCACATCCTGGGCCGCGTAATCGTCCTGGTGCTGGTTGTAATATTGGGCGATCTCCTGGTCGCTCGCATGCACGTTCGCCAACTGGTCGGGCCCGACCTCGGCGATCTTCAGAACGCGTTGTTCCGGAACCATGAAGTGCGCCTTGTTGGCGGTGTAGAATTGCTGGAGCTGCGCGTCCGTTGGGTTCAAGCCCGTGGTGAACAGCGCCAGCGGCACCAGTCCAACCTCACCCTGCCGCTCTTCGAGCAGCATGGAAGCGTAGGGAGTCGCGACCCCTGCGGGCACCTTCATGTCCGTCGCGGCCGGTGTGATCAGGAGCCGCTGAAGCATTGAACCGGCAATCAGGTCGCGGACCTGCGCGTCCGTCATATGCTGCCGCTCAAGGAATGTCTGATAGGCTTGCTGGCTCACCTCTCCGCCGATTCCGCGAACCCCGGGAATGTTGGCGATTTCACCATCGATCAGCCGCTTCGAAATCCGAAAGCCGTGCTTGTCGGCGAATGCAACCAGCGCGCGTTGGTTGATCAACTGGTCGAGCAGGGCATCGAAATCGCCGACAATCGAGGCGTAGCTGGCGTTCGGATCCTGCTGGCGAGCGGACTCAAGATCGCGCTGCATCAGGACGCCCATGTCCTGATCGGTGACCTCGGCAGATCCGACCTTGGCCAGGGTTGAGCTGCTCATGCCGGTGAAGCTTCCAAGGCTGAGGTCCGAAACGCCCCCGGCGCCGAAGCCGATCACGATCAGGATGCCGATGATGGCAACGACGATGGTGCCGATTTTGGAGTTGGACGCCCGGCGAAAAGAAGAGAGCATGGAAATGGATACTCGTTGAGGAAATTTCGGACGCTTTAGGGGCCAGTGCTTGCACCTTCAAGCAGAGCGCGGCTACCGGGCGCTCAAAAGGGGGAGAGACATGGCACTCAGGAAGCTCGTCGTCGGAAACTGGAAAATGCACGGCACGTCTGCCGACCTTGCCGAAGTTAAGGACATCGCTTCGGCTGCAAAAGGCAATGGCGGTGTCGATGTCGGCCTCTGCGTTCCCGCGACGCTGATTCATCGCGCGGCCGAATCCGTTTCCGATTTCCCAATCGGCGGGCAGGACGTTCACCACGCGGAGAAGGGCGCGCATACCGGCTGCTCCTCGGCAAAAATGCTGCTCGATGCCGGCGCCAGGATCGTGATCGTCGGCCACTCGGAGCGCCGGGCCGGCCAGCACGAGAGCGACGACGAGGTTCGCTGCAAGGCGGAAGCAGGGCTGAACGCCGGGCTTCTCACCATCCTCTGCGTCGGCGAATCGCTGGCGATTCGCGAGGGCGGCGATGCTGTCGCCACCGTCGAACGGCAGCTCGATGCGTCGCTTCCGCGTGGAGTCGATGTGGCGAAGCTTGCCGTCGCCTATGAGCCGATCTGGGCGATCGGCACCGGCCTCACCGCGACGATCGACGACATTGCCGAGATGGATGCGGCGCTCCGGCAGCGGGTGAAGGTGGCCTATGGAGACTCGGGGGCGACTGTCCGGCTGCTCTACGGAGGCTCGGTCAATGCCCGCAACGCCGCCGAAATCTTCACCGTCTCCGACGGAGCGCTGGTCGGGGGCGCCAGTTTGAAGGCTGGCGATTTCGTACCGATCATCGAGGCCGCGGCCGCAGCGTCTTGAAGCGAGCGGAGGTGATCGCTAAGTCGCCGCAACTCCACAGAAAGCCGGTTCCATGCTGTTCACCTTCCTACTGATCGTCCAGTCCCTCGTCGCGGCGGCGCTTGTCGGCGTTATCCTGATGCAGCGATCGGAAGGCGGAGGCCTTGGCGTCGGGGGAAGCTCGTCGGGTTTCATGACCGCTCGCGGCGCTGCGGACCTTCTCACCCGTTCAACCGCCGTGCTCGGGACCTTGTTCGTCGTGCTTTCGATCGCGCTTGCGGCAATTGCCGGCGCGACTCGGCAGCCGACCACCATCGACACCTCGCTCGCCAGCCAACTCGCGACGACCAAGCCACAGCAGGGCCAGACCGCGCCGGCGCAGCAGCCGGTTGGAACTCCAGCCGCTCCCGCGAACCAGCAAGCTCCCGCGGTTCCGCTCAGCCAATAACGCATTCTCAACCACAAATATTTCGACGGGAGGGTTGCGCACCCCGCTAGTCGGTCCCTAAGCCTCGACTCCCATGGCGCGGTTTATTTTCGTCACCGGCGGCGTGGTGTCCTCCCTTGGAAAAGGTCTTCTCTCGGCCTCGCTTGGCGCGCTTCTTCAGGCGCGCGGGTACAAGGTCCGAATCCGCAAGTTCGACCCCTATCTCAACGTGGATCCGGGGACGATGTCCCCGTACCAGCACGGCGAAGTCTATGTGACGGACGATGGCGCCGAGACCGATCTCGATCTCGGCCATTACGAGCGGTTCACCGGCGTTTCCGCTCGCCAGTCCGACAATGTCACCACAGGCAGGATCTATCGCGACATCATCGCGCGGGAGCGGCGCGGCGACTATCTCGGCGCGACCGTCCAGGTAATTCCCCACGTCACCAACGCGATCAAGGAATTCGCTCTCACGGATATCGACGGCCTCGATTTCGTCATTTGCGAGATCGGCGGCACTGTCGGCGACATCGAGAGCTTGCCGTTCATCGAATCGATCCGGCAGCTCCGCAACGATCTCGGCCGTGACAACACGGTCAGCGTCCACACGACATTGGTCCCGTGGATCGCCGCGGCGGGCGAACTCAAGACCAAGCCGACGCAGCAGAGCGTGCGTGAACTCTCCAGCTTGGGAGTCCAGCCGGAGGTTCTGCTGTGCCGCTCGGATCGGCCTCTGCCCGACAGCGAACGCGAGAAGATCGCGCTCTTTTGCAACGTGCCGAAGTCGGCGGTGATTCCCGCCCTTGATGCGCGCAACATCTACGATGTGCCACTCCAGTATCACGAAGCGGGGCTCGACGACGAAGTGCTCCGCGCTTTCCGGATCGCCGATGCGCCCGCACCCGACCTTGCCCGCTGGAACGACATCATGGACCGGCTCGACCATTACGAGAGCGAGGTGACGATCGGAGTCGTCGGCAAATATGTCGGGCTCCCTGACGCCTATAAGAGCCTGAACGAGGCGCTGGTCCACGGCGGCATCGCCAACCGCGCCAAGGTCAACATCCGCTGGCTCGACGCCGAATTGTTCGAGCATGAGGAGGACCTCGCGCTACATCTGGAGCCTTTGCATGCGATCCTCGTCCCGGGCGGGTTCGGGGAGCGGGGAAGCGAGGGCAAGATCGCCGCGGTCAAGTTCGCGCGCGAGCGCAAGGTGCCGTTCTTCGGAATCTGTCTTGGAATGCAGATGGCGTGCATCGAGGGCGCCCGCGCCGCCGGGATCGATCAGGCATCAAGCACCGAATTTGGCCCGACTCGCGAGCCGGTGATCGGCCTCATCACCGAATGGATGAGCGCGGAAGGTCTACAGGAGCGCGCGGCCGACGGCGATCTCGGCGGCACCATGCGGCTAGGCGCCTATGAGGCGGTGCTCGGCCACAACAGCCGCGCCGCCGGAGTCTACGGCGCCACCACCATCAGCGAACGCCACCGCCACCGCTACGAAGTCAACACCCATTATATGCCGGTGCTTGAGAAGGGCGGTCTGGTTTTTTCCGGAATGTCCCCGGACGGGCGCCTTCCCGAGGTGATCGAGCGCCCCGACCACCCCTGGTTTATCGGTGTCCAGTTCCACCCCGAGCTCAAGAGCCGGCCGTTCGAGCCGCATCCCTTGTTCGCGGGTTTTATCGGCGCCGCGCTGCATCAGAGTCGGTTGGTATAGGCTACGGAACCGCCCCGTTCCTGAACAGTTACGCTACCGTTCCGCATTAACCACAAAGGGGCGCGCAATGCTTCTTACAATTGCCATCATCATCCTGATTCTCTGGGCGCTGGGCTTCTTCGCATT
>Ga0157369_10000455_pt1 | contig 54224 bp, 48 predicted proteins | sample C25metaG_FD_113461 | JGI IMG/M metagenome (GOLD analysis project Ga0157369, IMG submission 113461) | Corn rhizosphere microbial communities from Kellogg Biological Station, Michigan, USA - C2-5 metaG | ecosystem: Host-associated > Plants > Roots > Rhizosphere > Soil | place: USA: Michigan... | reverse complement strand
TGGGCGTCCATCCACGCGTCGACGAACCCGGCCGAGAGCGGGTCGGCGTCGAACACGTACCGCACCATCCCGTCCCGCCGGGCGGTGCGGTGCCAGCCGCGTTTGGCGACCAGCTGCTCCTCGCGCGGTTCGATCCCGTCGGTATCGAGCCGGTCGCGGGTGCGGATCGCGAGGGTGCGCACCAGGTCGGGCGGGTTCTCCGCCGTGAACCCCACCAGCGCCTCCTCCGCGAACACCAGGTCGTCGAGGTTCGCGTTCGGGCGGGCCTGGTCCAGGTTCGAGGTGATCACCTCCGCCGCATCCACCCCGATCCGGCCCCCCGCCAACGCCTCGGCGACTGCGGGGAACGGCGCGGGCAGCCGTTCCCCGAGCAAGCTCACCGGGCTCGCCGTGGCCTGCCCGACCCGGCAGAGCCGGGCGGCCTCGGCGAGGGTGATGCGGCCGACCTCGGCCAGCAGCATCCGCTCGTTCGCGTTCCCCGTGCGCTTGGCCAGGCCCTCCTGCCCCAGCGAAGCCCGGGACCGTTCCGCGACCTGCGCCGCCAACCGGGCCAGCAGGGCGTCGTTCTCCCGCTTGAGCGCGAACCCCGCCCGCAACGCGGCCAGCAGGCCCGCGTCACTCATCCCCGCCGCGTCACCCTCCGCGTCCGCCACGGCATCCGGCGACCCGAGTCCCGGGTGGGCGAAGTTCACCGCGCCCGCCCACGTGTCGGCGAGCTCGGCCGCTGAGGCGAGCACCGCATCCGTCGAAGTTGACATACCCTCACGGTAAGGGTGACCACCGACATTCCGACGCCCGAAACCACCCCGCCACCGGCGGCCTGTGCACAACCCGATCCACGCGCCGCTGGGGAGGAACGTCAGCAGTGGAGGAACGGTTAGACAGGGAGGAACGTTAGACGGGGAGGAACGGTTAGCGGGGAGGAACGGTCAGACGGGGAGGAACGGTTAGACGGGGAGGAACGGTCAGACGGGGAGGAACGTCAGACGGGGAGGAACGGCTAGACGGGGAGGAACGGTTACACGGGGAGGAACGGTTAGCTGCGGAGGAACGTCAGCTGGGGAGGAATTCGCGGCCGCAGAAGGAGGGCCACCGCCCCCAGCCCGGCACCCGCCTGCTCGCTCGGGGCGGAGCTTCCCGGCGAACCCCGCTAACATGCAGAACGACGGCGAAACGCGATCGCCCCAGCAGCCGCCGCACGAATTCGACAACGGGTGATCCCCGACACGCGTACGACCTCGTCAGGAGTCCCAATGACCGAACCGAACGATGCCCGCGTCGGCCTCTACATCGATTTCGACAACATTGTCATCTCGCGCTACCAGCAGCTTCACGGCCGCAACGCCTTCCAGCGTGACGGTATTCGCGATTTCGACAAGACAAGCCCGGATGCCGATCCCGAGATCGCGGGCAAGCTCGCCGCTGCGACCGTGGACTTCAACGCCATCATCGACTTCGCCGCGTCATTCGGCACCCTGGTTGTCAACCGTGCCTACGCGGACTGGTCCGTTCCGGTCAATGCCAGTTACCAGCGGCAGCTCATGTCTCGGGCGGTGGACCTCACCCAGCTGTTCACCACGACTACGCGCGGCACGAAGAACGGTGCCGACATCCGTTTGGCCGTCGACGTGGTCGAAGACCTCTTTCGGCTGCCCGACCTCACCCACGTGATCATCGTGGCCGGCGATTCCGACTACATTGCCCTCGCCCAGAAGTCCAAGCGGCTGGGCCGTTTCGTCGTCGGCATCGGCGTCGCAGGCTCGACGAGCACCTCCCTTGCGGCGGCGTGCGACGAGTTCGAAGATTACGACTCGCTTCCCGGGATCGACAAGTCCGGCGCATCCGCTGCCTCGACGACGACCGCCGAGAAGCGCACCTCAGGCAAGAAGGCCCCGAAGGCCCCCGACGCAGCCCCCGGCGCATCCTCTGGCGAGGCCCGCACCCTCACCACGATTCCGATGTTCTCGCACCTCGACGACTCGCAGTTCGACGAGCCCGAGACCGACGATGACATCGACCCGCAGACGGTGGCGACCGAGCTCCTCGTGCGGGCGCTGCAGATCGGCCATGCCAAGGGAGACGACGACGAGTGGCTCAACACCGGCACAATCAAGAACCAGATGCGACGGATGGACCCCTCCTTCAACGAGAAGCCGCTCGGCTTTCGATCGTTCAGCGATTTCCTCTCCTCCCGGCGCGACCTCGCCGAGCTGAAGGAGGACGGCCCGCAGCGGCTCATCCGGCTTCGCCCCGACGCCGGCCGGAAGATCTGAGCCGCAAGGCGCAGGCGGCTTGCGCCTCGCGCTAACGTAGACCCACCGATTCGCGTCAAGGGAGCTGCATGTCGTACACCGTCGACTTCGAGAACGTCTCAACCGTTGGGCTGGAGTCCTCGCCCGTGGCCGATGCTCTCGCCGGCGTCCGTGCCAACGAGGCGCGCTACTTCCGCAACAAGTACGACCATGTCTTCACCGTCACGCCGGCCGACGAGGCACCCGAGGTGGTCGAGTGGGTGAGCCGCATTCTCAAGGACGAGCGCGACCTCGTCATCGCCTCCCGCCCGCTGGAGGCAACCGCCTTCGATGTCGACGGCACCCACATGGCGTACGTGTTCTACGAGTCCGGGTTGTCGATCAACGTCATGTACGGCCTTGAGGAGGGACAGAAGCGGGCGGTCGGGTTCAAGCTCGCCGAGGGCATGCCGGTTCCGGATGAGCTGGCGGAACGCTTCAAATTCGCGCGGCAGAAGTCCAAGCTGGCCGGCGTCATCCGCGGCTCGTTCTTCGTGATCAAGGGGGAGTACGCGGTATGACCGCAGTCGTCAAGCAACCCACGCTGACCTGACGATCATGGCACCGGCAGACCTCGACCGGTTTCTCGCCGGCCTCGACTATCCGATGTTCGTCGTCACGGCGGCTCATGGCGGTGAGAAGAGCGGATGCCTCGTCGGCTTCACGACGCAGGTCAGCCTCGATCCGCAACGGCTGCTGGTCTGCCTCTCAGTCGCCAATCACACGTACCGGGTCGCGCAGCGTGCGTCGGTGCTTGCCGTGCATCTGCTCCGGCCCGACCAGCACGAGCTGGCAGCGCTGTTCGGAAGTGAGTCGGGCGATGAGATCGACAAGTTCGCGAGATGCCGGTGGCAGCCGGGCCCCGAGGACACGCCCCTCCTCACCGACTGCGCCGTCCGGATGGTGGCAACGATCCTCGACCGGATCCCGCTCGGTGATCACGTCGGGTTCCTCCTCGCCCCGATCGATATCGAACGTCCTGAAGCGGGCCCGGTGTTGACCTACCAGCAGGTCCAGGACCTGCGTCCGGGGCATCCCGCCTGAGGAGGACCGCGGCCGTTGCGCGCCGCAGGAAAGGATGCGCTTGTTCCGCCGCGGCGGGCAGGGCAGGATGTGACCGGAGGCGCGGATGGCTCAGCTGATCTACTCGACGATCATGTCGCTTGACGGTTACATCGCCGACGAGACCGGCGACTTCTCGTGGTCGGCACCCGACGAGGAAGTGCACGCCTTCGTCAACGACTCCGAACGCCGCGTCGGCACCTTCTTGTGCGGCCGCCGCCTGTACGAGGTGATGGCTGTCTGGGACACCATGCCGCTGGCGGGGGAGCCGCCGGTCATCCATGATTTCGCCGGCATCTGGCGCGGTGCCGACAAGGTGGTGTACTCGACGACGCTTGAAACGGTGTCGGCACCGAGAACCCGCCTCGAGCGCGCCTTTGATCCGGAGCTCGTCAGGGCGATGAAGGCCTCCGCGAGCGCGGATCTCAGCGTGGGCGGCGCTCACCTGGCCGGTGAGGCGTTCAGAGCCGGCCTGGTGGACGAGGTCGGGGTGTTCACCGTGCCGCACCTGATCGGAGGCGGCACGCGGGCCTTTGCCGACGGCATCCGCCTGCAGCTCGACCTGCAGGGTGAACACCGTTTCGCCAGCGGCGTGACCTACGCGCGTTACGCTGTCGGGTACTGACCAGCCTCACGGCCCCGGCCTGACCGGCTCAGGCGGGCCGGGCCGCGAGGATCTCGATCGGGGCGGTCTGCACGAGCTCCCGGACACTGTCGGCGAGGTCGGCGTCAAGGGTGATGAGCGCGTCGGCCTGCAACTGGGCAAGGGCCACGTATTCCGCCGTGAGGGTCTCGTACCAGCCGAGTTGGTCGGCTACCTTCCAGGTCGCGCGGCGCATGACCCGGTCGCCCAGCAGACGGATGGGCAGTTTCGCGATGCGTGTCAACAGCACCTGGGCGTCATCCTGGGTCGTCTCGCCCCTCATCACCGAGATGTGGAGAAGGGACAGCACCTGCGAGCGCAGCAGGGTGGGCGCGAGCAGCTGGTGGTCGGCGGAGATCGGCGTCTCGTCGGCGGCCAGGCGCAGGGCCACGTCGGCGGTGATGACAAAGCGGGTCATGTATCGGTTCCTATGGTCGAGGTGTCCTGAGGTGTCCTCACAGTCTTCACCCTCGGGTGGCTGGACCGGGGGAGCGACACCGACATTACGCAGGATGACTCGCGACCGCGTGAACTGCCGAACCGGCAACGTCGCCCCGCTATTTCTCCTCGCCGATTGCGCGGATGCTCTCGATCTCGTCCTCCAGCACCTCGTTCGCTGCCTCGGCGGGCGGAGGCGCGGCGTCCGGCCCTGTCTCCGACGTCGGCTGGTCCCGGCCCTCTGGATCGGTGCCCATGGTGTCTCCCTTCGCCTGCTGGTGCTCGGTTCCCAGCCTCCCAGATCGCTGCGAGTCCCACCAGAGCCACCTCGACCTGGCCTCCGCCCCAACCTAGGCTGGTGCCATGAGCGGCAAGAAAGGGCCGAGCGACGCGCGACTGAGTGCGGCACGCTACCAGGTCGACCGACTGCTTCCAGGCGGTGACTCGGCGTCGACAGCGAGCCAGGCGGCGGCCTCCGAGCCCTCGCAGCGCGACGCGGAGGCCCAGGCGCCGCAACCCACCGGCGTCGAACGTGCCCAGTACGTCGAGGTGCTCATCCAGCAGGCGATGCGCCGAGGCGAGTTCGATGATCTGCCCGGGGCCGGCAAACCGCTCACCGGGCTGCAGCAGACCTACGACCCGGACTGGTGGATCCGGCAGAAGATCGAGAGGGAGAAGATCACCGGGCTGGGTCCTCCTGCCCTGACGCTCCGCACCGAGGACGCCGAACTCGACCAGCGGCTGGATGCGGCCGTCTCCGAGACCGCGGTGCGCGGCATCCTCGACGATTTCAACCATCGCGTTGTGGAGGCGAGGCGACAGCTGCTCGGCGGCCCGCCGGTCATCACGCCCACGCGCGACGTCGACGATGAGATCCGTCGCTGGCGCGAACGTCGCGCGGCCCGCCAGCGCGAGCGGGAGGAACAGCGGGAGCGGGAACGGGCGGCGTATTCGGCGATGAGCTGGCGTGAACGACGTCGCTTCCGACGCGGCGGGTGACTGGAGCGCGTCAGGTTGCCATTGCCTGCACGGGCGAGCCGGTCGAGACTTGGGAGAGCGAGCGCGGGACGGATCCCGTGCGAGCGTCGCGGTGCGTGAGCGAGGAGGACGAGATGACGGATCAGGGCGAGGTCGACCACTCGGAGAACGGTGATCAGGGCCACAAAGACAAGAACGCGACCGCCAAGGAGGCCGCTGACACGGCGAAGACGGGCACAGGCGGCGATGGCGGCGATCACATTGACACCGATGGCGGCGATCCCGACCAGAAGCCACACCGGTAGGGGCGGGTCCGCACATGGCTGTTGAGAACGCTGATGCCCTGCTCATCGAACACATTCACAAAAGCATTGCGGATGCCGTCGGTCGCCTGACTGCCGCCGGGGTCCCTGACGAGGCGCTCGCCGCGTTCGTGCCGCCCCGCCGACGGTTCCTCCTGCCCCGAAAAGCCGCCATGGTGCCCCTCGGCAGGGTCTGGCGCCTCGGGGTCTTCCTCGTGGACCGGGAGGGCGTGCTGTACCGGGCGGGCACGACAACGCGCGCGGTGCCGCCCGGCTATCCGGGCCACGCCGCACTGGAGACGGAGAAACGCCGGGTGTATCGGGGAGCGGCCTACCGGGGACCGTTCGCCCCCGGCGAGACCGTGAACTTCCACGCGAGCGTCATCGACCTCGATCCGGAGAGCCTGCGCACGTCGGACGGGCCGCTCTTTCTCACCGAGGCCGGGGCGCTCGTGCGGTGGGGTCCTCCCGGAGGGCACGAGACGGCATGGCCCTTCGACTCATACCTCCGCGAGCGCGTCGAATTCCTCCGGCACCCTCCCGAAGGAGCATGACGGGCGTAGCGTGAAGGGCGACGAGCCCTGCCCTTCCGAGGGCCCGCGCCCTGCTGTCAGTCACGAAAGGAGCAGCCACCATGAGCGATCCGATCCAAGAGCCGCCCCTGGGCGTGCCTGACGACCCGCACACCGACAATCCCTCCGCGCCGCCTCCCGGCGACCCGGGCGTTGCCGCGGGGCGGCCGGGCGGCCCCGGGGAGAACCCGGCCTTCTGATCGTGTGGTGGGCACTGTTCTGGGGTGCCGTCGCCGGAGGCGCTGTGTTCCTTGGCGCCCTCGCCGGCATCTACTGGCACGTCTCGCCGAAGGTGATCGGCGCCGTGATGGCGTTCGGCGCGGGCGTGCTCATCAGCGCCCTGGCCTTCTCGCTCACCCGCGAGGCATTCGATAAGGGCGGGGTGGTCGCGGTGACCGTGGGAATGGCCCTCGGCGCGCTGGCCTTCTTCGCCGGCGACACCCTCCTCGACCGGCATGGTTCCAGGCGCCGCGCCCGCTCCAACGTGCGACAGCGATCCAAGGGCCGTCCGGCCAGCAATGCCGAGGGCAGCGGGGGACTCGCGCTGGCACTCGGGTCGATGCTCGACGGCGTCCCCGAGTCCGCGGCCATCGGCATCACCCTGCTCGGCGGCGGGTCAGTGGGCGTGCCGATGGTCATCGCCGTCTTCCTCTCCAACATCCCGGAGGGCTGGTCGTCCTCGGCGGGTATGCGCAAGAGCGGCCGCTCCACTCGCTACATCCTGCTGCTGTGGCTCGCGGTGACCGTGGCTGCCGCGGTGTCGTCGCTGCTCGGCTACCTGCTGCTCGGTCTGGCCGCGCCCGCGGTGCAAGGGGCGGTCCAAGCCTTCGCAGCCGGTGCGATCATCACCATGCTCGCCGACACGATGATGCCGGAGGCGTTCGAGCGGGGCGGCCCGAAGGTGGGGCTTCTGACCGCCCTCGGCTTCACGCTGTCATTTCTGCTGAGCGAGATGTGACCGGCGCACCGACGCCAGGTCGATGACCCGGGCATCCGTTGTCGGCGCGACCGGCGTTCTCGGTGCGATCACCTGCGCAACGGATGTGGGATGCCCCGCCAGGTGGGTCAGGACCGCGTCGAGGCTTGCGAACCGGCCGAACTCGATGGGGTCGCCGAAGCGCATCAGTTCGTACCCGCCGCGCACCTTCTCGACGAACGCGACCAGGGAACGGGCGTCGTCCACGGAGACCCGCCGGTTCGTGACCCGCCACTCGGTCGACGACAGGGCAGCCAGCTCAAGATCGTCGTCGAAGTGGTCATGTGATTGCGCCATTGCAGTCATTCGGGCTCCTTTGCTCGGACGGAAAACCGACACCTATCCCGAGGCTAGGCGATGCGTCTGCTTTGGGTCAGGCGGTTGCCGATCGGGTGAAAACCGAATATACGTGGCCGACGCACAGATGTCGAACTGAAGTCGAGCATGTGTCGAATTGTGGCGAAGCGATGCCGTCAGGGCAGGTCCAGAGTCAGGGCAGGTCCAGATCGTCGATATCTGACCCGTCGTCCTCGGAAGCGACCTGGGGGCGGGGGTCCTCCAATGCGCGGGTCTGCTGCTGCAGCCAGGCCACGAGGTCATCGTCGACGATCTCCTCGAGCTCGGAGTGCTCAGGGACCACGACGATCTGGCTGGCGGGCCCGAGGAGGATGCCGGCCCGGTTGACGCTGCCGTCGGGGTAGCGCACGGGGATCTCCACCGTCGCAGCGGTCTCCCTGCGCGCCAGGGCTCCCGCGTACACAACCAGGGCATCGGCAATGGCGTCGCCCGTGAGCACGGTCTCCCCGGCGTAGTGGATGGCCTTCATGCAGCCATTGTTACCCGGTGTGCACAATCCCGCACGGGGGGCGGGACACCGATTGGGACGACCACGTGCCGCTACGGGTGCGCAAGGCGGTAGGCAAGGCAGTAGGCTGGGCGAAGCGCCACCACAACTTGATATCGGGCCATAAAGGCTGATGCGGGAGAGCCGGCCACCGCGAGGCGGATCGGCACCGAAGGAGCAATCCTCCCCGACAATCTCTCAGGTACGCGTACCGCATCGGACTGGCCGCTCTGAAAAGCAGCTGCGCGAACGCACAGCTCGCCCACGGTGAAAGTCGCCTCCAACGGATGCGGCGAAGCTCTCAGGCTGAGATGACAGAGGGGGAGTCCCATCCGGCTCGATCGAGTCCGGACGACTCTTCCCGGCATCAGCCGGCGACCACCGGAGAACTTATGACCTCGGCAGCCGACGTTCCCACCTCCCGTCTCTCGCCGCTGCACGAGCGCCACCAGGCCGCCGGGGCGCTGTTCACTGACTTCGCCGGCTGGACCATGCCGGTGCGCTACTCCAGCGACCTCGCTGAGCACCACGCGGTGCGCACGGCCGCGGGGCTCTTTGACCTCTCGCACATGGCCGAGATCCGGGTTACCGGCCCCGACGCGCCCGCGTTCCTGGACTATGCCCTCGCCGGCCGGTTGTCTGCCGTGGCGCATGGTCAGGCGAAGTACAGCCTGCTGCTCACCGAGGCCGGCGGCATCATCGACGACGTGGTCGTCTACCGGCTCGGCGACGAGGACTACCTCGTGGTGGCCAACGCCGCCAACCGCACCGAAGCGGTCCGCGCTTTTGAGGAGCGCTCCGCCAGGTTCGACGCGACCGTGACCGACATCAGCGACGCGGTCGCCCTGCTGGCCGTGCAGGGGCCCGCCTCACGCGCCGTGCTCGAGGCCGTGCCCGATCTCACCGGCGTCGACCTCGGGAGCCTCGGGTACTACCGGTCCGTCGTCGCGCGCTTCAACGGTCATCCCGTGCTCATCGCCCGCACGGGCTACACCGGCGAAGACGGCTTCGAGCTGTACATCGCAGCGGATGCCGCCGGCGGCCTCTGGGACAACCTCCTGGCCGAGGGGGTCGGCCTCGTTCCGGCCGGCCTGGCCAGCCGCGACACCCTGCGCCTCGAGGCCGGTATGCCGCTCTACGGCCACGAGCTCTCCACCAGCACCTTCCCCGCGCAGGCCGGACTCGGGCGCGTGGTGGACCTGGCCAAGCCCGGCGACTTCGTCGGCCGTGCCGCCAGCGAAGCCGGACCGGCGGCGGATGCCCCCGTGCTGGTCGGCCTCGTCTCCGAAGGGCGGCGCGCCGGCCGGGCCGGCTACCCGGTGCGGGCCGCCGACGGCGACGCCCAAGCCGTGGGTGTCGTGACGAGCGGGGCGCTCTCGCCGACCCTCGGGCATCCGGTGATGATGGCGTACGTCGCCCCCGAGGTCGCAGAACCCGGCACCCGGCTGTCGGTTGACGTGCGCGGCACGCTCGTTCCCGCCGAGGTCGCGCCCCTCCCGTTCTACCGACGCCAGAAGTAACCGCCCCCACGAAGCAGAGCACGAAGCCAGAGCACGAAGCCAGAGCACGAAGCCAGAGAAGAGGACACCATGACCGAGCAGGAATCACTCCAGTACACCGCCGAGCACGAATGGGTGCGGGTCGACGGTGACACCGCCACGATCGGCATCACCGCCTACGCCGCCAACAAGCTGGGCGACGTGGTCTTCGTCGACCTGCCGCAGGCCGGTGCCGACGTCACTGCCGGAACGGTGATCGGCGAGATCGAATCCACCAAGTCGGTCGGCGAGATCTTCGCCCCGGTCGACGGGTCGGTCGTCGAGGTCAACGACGCCGTCGTCGCCTCGCCGGAGCTGGTCAACAGCGACCCCTTCGGCGCCGGCTGGCTGGTGCGGGTGTCGTTCACGGCCCTGCCGACGCTCCTCAGTCACGCCGAATACGCCGCGCTCACCGCCGAGTAACGGCACCAGCAACCGAAGATGGGTTCACCGCGCATGTCACCGTCGTTCACCACCCGCCACATCGGCACGGATGCCGCGGCGCAGGCCGCCATGCTGGCCGCCGTCGGCTACGCCTCGGTCGACGACCTCGTGAACGCGGCCGTGCCGCCGTCGATCCACGCCGAGCGTCACGACCCGGCCGAGGCGCTCCCCGCGCCGCTCACCGAGTCGGAGACCATCGGTGAACTGCGGAAGCTGGCGGGCAAGAACCGGGTCGCCCGTTCGATGATCGGCCTCGGCTACTACGACACGATCACGCCCGCCGTCATCCGCCGGAACGTGCTGGAGAACCCCAGCTGGTACACCGCCTACACGCCCTACCAGCCCGAGATCTCGCAGGGCCGGCTTGAAGCGCTGCTGAACTTCCAGACGATGGTCGCCGACCTCACCGGGCTGGCCACCGCCAACGCGTCGATGCTCGACGAGGCGAGCGCGGTCGCCGAGGGGATGCTGCTGGCCCGGCGTGCCTCCAAGAGCAGGTCGCGCCGGTTCCTCGTCGACACCGATGTGCTGCCGCAGACCCGGATGGTGCTGGCCGGACGGGCCGCCGCCCTCGGGATGGAGCTCATCGATGTCGACTTCGCCGCGGGCGACGGGGGCGGGGACGGGGAAGGCGCCGACCTGGGGGAGTACTTCGGGCTGGTCGTGCAGTACCCCGGCGCCTCCGGCCGGGTCTGGAACCCGGCCGCGGTCATCGCCGCGGCGCATGAGCAGGGCGCACTCGCCGTGGTCGCCGCCGACCTGCTCGCCCTCACCCTCCTCACGTCGCCGGGAGAGCTCGGCGCCGACGTCGCGGTCGGCACCAGCCAGCGGTTCGGCGTGCCGATGGGGTTCGGCGGTCCGCACGCGGGGTACCTCGCGGTGCGGGCGGGGCTCGAGCGGCAGCTGCCCGGCCGGCTGGTCGGGGTCAGCGTGGACGCAGCCGGCCACCCCGCGTACCGGTTGGCGCTCCAAGTGCGTGAGCAGCACATCCGTCGCGACAAGGCGACCTCGAACATCTGCACCGCGCAGGTGCTGCTGGCCGTGATGGCCGCCATGTACGCCGTGTACCACGGGCCCGATGGCCTGCGCGCGATCGCCGAGCAGGTGCATGGCGCTGCCATTGGCACGGCAAATGCATTGCGGGCACGAGGATTCGACGTTCTCACCGCGCACTTCTTCGACACCTTCACTGTGCAGGTGGACGACGCGGACGTGGCCCTCGCCCGGGCGGGGTCGCACGGCATCCTGCTTCGACGCGTCGACGACACCACCGTGGGGCTGGCCCTCGACGAGGTGAGTGCCGCCGACCCGCTCATCGGTGAGCTGGTCGCCCACGCTCTCGGCTGCGCCAAGGAGGGCGAGCACTCCATCGGCTTGAGCGGGTACGGTCACCGGTCGCGAGAGATCGAGCCGGCGGAGCTGCAGCGCAGGAGCGGCTACCTCACCCACCCGGTCTTCAACACGCACCGCTCCGAGACGAGCATGATGCGCTACCTGAAGCGCCTCGCCGACGAGGACTACGCGCTCGACCGCGGGATGATCCCACTCGGTTCGTGCACGATGAAGCTGAACGCCGCCACCGAGATGGAGGCGATCACCTGGCCGGAGTTCGCGGGCGTGCACCCGTTCGCGCCCCGCGCCGACGTGGAGGGCTACCTGGAACTGGTGAGCCAGCTCGAGACCTGGCTTGCCGAGCTGACCGGGTACGACTCGGTGTCGCTGCAGCCGAACGCCGGCAGCCAGGGGGAGCTCGCCGGGCTCCTCGCCATCGCCGGGTACCACCGCTCCCGCGGCGACGCCGGCCGCACGGTCTGCCTGATCCCGTCGAGCGCACACGGCACCAACGCCGCATCCGCTGTGCTGGCCGGCATGCGCGTCGTCGTCGTCGCCTGCGACGACCACGGCAACGTCGACCTCACCGACCTGCGGGCGAAGATCGCCGAGAACGCTGAGCGCCTCGCGGCGCTCATGATCACCTACCCGTCGACCCACGGCGTGTACGAACATGAGGTGACCGCGATCTGCGAGGCGGTGCACGACGCCGGGGGACAGGTGTACATCGACGGCGCCAACCTCAATGCGCTGCTCGGATTCGCCCGCTTCGGCGACTTCGGCGGTGACGTGTCGCACCTGAACCTGCACAAGACGTTCTGCATCCCGCACGGCGGTGGCGGCCCGGGCGTCGGGCCGGTCGCCGCGAAGGCGCACCTGGCGCCGTTCCTTCCGGGCCACCCGATGGCGCAGGGAGACGAGCATCCGCTGGCCGGGGGCGGCAGTGTCGTTCACGGCGGCGCCCCGGTGTCTGCGGCGCCGTACGGCAGCCCGGGCATCCTGCCGATCTCGTGGGCCTACGTGCGGCTGATGGGAGCCGACGGCCTGCGCCAGGCGACGGGCGCCGCCGTGCTCGCCGCGAACTATGTGGCCGCCCGGCTTCGTGACGACTTCCCCGTGCTGTACGCCGGCGACAACGGCCTCGTCGCCCACGAGTGCATCCTCGACCTCCGCCCTCTGACGGCCGCGACCGGCGTGACGGTCGATGACGTCGCCAAGCGGCTGATCGACTACGGCTTCCACGCGCCGACCATGAGCTTCCCGGTGCCCGGCACCCTCATGGTCGAGCCGACCGAGAGCGAGGACCTCGCCGAGATCGACCGGTTCATCCACGCGATGCAGGCGATCAAGGCCGAAGCGGATGCCGTCGCTGCCGGCCGGTGGCCCCGGGACGACAACCCGTTGCGCGGGGCGCCGCACACCGCACAGTCCGTGATCGACGGCGAGTGGGAGCATCCGTATGACCGCACCCTGGCGGTCTACCCGGTGCCGGCGCTCGTGCGCGGAAAGTACTGGCCGCCCGTACGCCGCATCGACCAGGCCTGGGGCGACCGCAACCTGTTCTGCGCCTGCCCGCCGCCCGAGGCCTTCGCCTAGCTGCCCCGAACGTCGCTCGTCCCCGCCTCCGCCGCAGCCCGCCGGTCAGGAGGCCGGGGCGAAGAGGGACGGCCACCAGGCCAGGGCCAGCGGGTAGCCGACGAACGAGATGATGTCGAGCATCCAATGAGTGATCACCAGCGGCACGGTGCGTCCCCAGCGGGCGTAGCACCAGCCGAACACGACCCCCATCGCCACGTTCCCGACGAACGGCCCGATGCCCTGATAGAGGTGGTAGCTGCCGCGCAGCACGGCGGCGGCCAGAATGATGCGCCATTTCGACCAGCCGAGCTCCGCCAGCCGAGTGAACAGGTAGCCGATGACGATGAGCTCCTCGGTGAGCGCCGCGCGAAGCGCCGAGAGGATCAGCACGGGGATCGACCACCAGTATTCGTGCGGGGGAGCGGCGACCACCGCGACGGTCACGCCCAGCGCTCGGCCGGCGAGATATAGGCCGATCCCGGGTATGCCGATCACAAGCAGCAGCGCACCTGCCCCCGCCAGGTCCCTGCCCGGCCGGGTCGCGTCGAAGCCGAGCCTGCGGAACGCATTCTGTCCGGGCAGCCAGAGCAGGTAGAGCACGAGCAGCACGGGCACCAGGTCGAAAACGACCCCGAGCAGTTGGTACGTGAGATCGAGCCACTCCCGGCTGGACTGCGAGGGGTTCAGCGTGGCCGATTGCTGGGCGAGCGGGGTCTCGGCTGTGAGGCGCGCGATGATCGCCACGATCGAATAGACAGCGGATGCCCCGAGCGAGAGTCCGAGGACGATCGCGACCTCCCACCGAAGCCGGGAGCGGCTGCCGAGGTGCGGGCGAGAGTCTGATGCAGGATCGCTCACGGGACCCTCCAATCGCGCTGAGAAAACGTCATATTGCCCCCGGTAGCGCACCAATTGTGCGCTAAGGCGTGAAAACGGCCGAATTTCATTAATAACCTGTAACGATTTCCACGAGTCGGTTTGGAGAGGGGCAAGCGGCAGTTTAGAGTCATGGCATCTGGCGTGCCCGGTCAAAAGCCGTGCTTCCCGCCCACTTTGCACAGGAGGAAAATTGAGAATCAAGAGACTTGGCGTCGCTGCCATTGCTCTCGCAGCGGCAAGTGCCCTCGCACTTTCCGGCTGCGCCAGCGGAGGCTCCAACGACACCGCCAGCACGGCGAAGGCGGATGCAACCGCCGTCATCACGGCGAACGGCTCGGAGCCGCAGAACCCGCTGATCCCGACGAACACGAACGAGACCGGTGGCGGAAAGATCCTCGACTCGATCTTCGCGGGCCTCGTCTACTACGACGAAAAGGGCGCCCCCCACAACGACCTGGCCGAGTCGATCACGACCGACGACAACACCACCTACACGGTGAAGGTCAAGTCCGGCCAGAAGTTCACCAATGGTGAGCCGGTTGACGCCAAGAGCTTCGTGGATGCCTGGAAGTACGGCGCACTCGCGAGCAACAAGCAGCTCAACAGCTACTTCTTCGAGGACATCGAGGGCTTCAGCTACGACAAGGACACCGAGCTCACCGGTCTGAAGGTCGTCGACGACAACACCTTCACCATCAAGCTGACGTCGGCTCTCTCTGACTTCCCGCTGCGCCTCGGCTACTCGGCGTTCTACCCGCTGCCCGCCTCGGCCTTCAAGGACATGAAGGCGTTCGGCGAGAACCCGGTTGGAAACGGCCCGTACAAGCTGGCCGGCGACGGCGCGTGGAAGCACAACGCCAAGATCGACCTCGTTGCCAACCCGGACTACAACGGCGGCCGCAAGGCGAAGAACGGCGGACTCACGTTCGTCTTCTACGCTGACCAGGGTGCTGCTTACGCCGACCTGCTCGGCGGGAACCTCGACGTCCTCGACGCTCTTCCTGACAGTGCCTTCGGCACCTACAAGAGCGACCTCGGCGACCGCGCGGTCAACCAGCCTGCCGCGATCTTCCAGTCGTTCACGATCCCGTCGAACACGAAGAAGTACTCGCACCCCGACGCCTTCAAGCACTTCCAGGGCGAGGAAGGCCAGCTGCGTCGTCAGGCGCTCTCCATGGCCATCAACCGTGACGAGATCACCAAGGTGATCTTCCAGGGCACCCGCACCCCGGCATCCGACTTCACGTCGCCGGTCATCGACGGCTGGACCGACAAGCTTGCCGGCTCCGACGTGCTGAAGTTCAACGCTGACAAGGCGAAGGAGCTGTGGGCCCAGGCCGACAAGATCTCGCCGTGGTCGGGCAAGTTCCAGATCTCCTACAACGCTGACGGTGGCCACCAGGGCTGGGTCGACGCGGTCTGCAACAGCATCAAGAACGTTCTCGGCATCGACGCCTCCGGTCAGCCGTACCCGACGTTCGCCCAGCAGCGCACCCTGATCACCAAGCGTGAGATCCAGAGCGCATTCCGCACCGGATGGCAGGCCGACTACCCGGGTCTGTTCAACTTCCTCGGCCCGCTATACGCGACCAACGCGAGCTCGAACGACGGCGACTACTCGAACCCCGGGTTCGACGCGCTGCTGAAGAAGGGCTCCTCGGAGAAGGACCTGGACGCGGCCAACGCGGACTTCCAGAAGGCCCAGGAGATCCTGCTGAAGGACCTGCCCGCCATCCCGCTGTGGTACTCCAACGTCACCGGCGGCTTCGGCGAGAAGGTGCAGAACGTGCACTTCGGCTGGAACTCGGTGCCGCTCTACTATGAGGTCACCAAGAGCTAGTCACCCGCTCTGACACGAAGGGGCGATGGCACCACCCGCCATCGCCCCTTCCTCATGCCAGCCGGGTATTCCGGCGCCAGCATCCCAGCGAGGCAGTAACATGGTCTCCGCGCGGGCAGCCGCCACCGTCGGTCGCCCGATAAGAGTTAGGTTCCATTTCACGCATGCGCATACACTCCGATCGGCAGGCATAGCCGCCCCATGACCGGTTACATCTTCAGACGTGTCCTTCAGGCCATTCCGGTGTTCTTCGGAACCACCTTCCTGATCTATTTCATGGTCTTCGCGATGCCGGGGGACCCGATCCTCGCGCTCTTCGGTGACAAAACCCCGAACCCGGCGCTTCTCGCACAGTTGCGGGCCCAGTATCACCTGGACCAGCCGTTCATTGTGCAGTACTTCATCTACCTGGGCGGCATTGTCCACGGCGACTTCGGCATCTCCTTCTCCGGCGAGCCCGTCACCCAGGTTCTCGCCCGCACCTTCCCGGTGACGATTCGGCTCGGCCTCCTGGCGCTGCTGTTCGAAACGGTCTTCGGCATCCTGGTGGGCCTGGTGTCGGGCCTGCGCAAGGGCAAACTCTTCGACGCCAGCTCCCTCGTCGTCAGCCTCATCCTCATCTCGCTGCCGATCTTCGTCATCGCGTTTGTCGCCCAGTATGTCTTCGGCATCTGGCTCGGCTGGGCTCGCACCACCGTCGGTGCGGGCGCTCCCATCCAGGACCTGATCCTTCCCGCCCTGGTGCTGGCCAGCGTCAGCTTCGCGCAGATCGTGCGTCTCACGAGGGCTTCCGTGATCGAGACGTCCACGCTCGACTTTGTGCGCACCGCCTACAGCAAGGGTCTTCGCACCCGCCGGGTCATCCCCGTGCACATCCTGCGCAACTCGCTCATTCCGGTGATCACCTACCTCGGCACCGACTTCGGCGTCCTTCTTGTCGGCGCAACGATCACAGAGGGCATCTTCAACGTGCCCGGCGTCGGAAACGCGCTGTTCCAGGCCATCAAACGCGGCGAGGGACCCACCGTGGTCTCGTTCGTCACCGTGATGGTGCTGATCTATCTCGTCGTCAATCTTCTGGTGGACCTGCTGTACGGTCTGCTCGACCCAAGGATCCGCTATGTCAAGTAACACGCACTACGTCGCACCCCTGGACGAGACCGAGCTCTCCGGCGTCGACACCGTCAAGGTGTCGGAGGCGCGCAGCAACCTCTGGCTGGACGCGTGGCGGGACCTCCGCGGGCGCCCCCTGTTCTGGATCTCGGCCGTGATCATCCTGCTTGTCGTCTTCGTCGCGTTCTTCCCGAACGTGTTCACGAGCTTCCCGCCGAACAACAAGTGCGAACTCGGCAACAGCAACGCCGGGCCGGCACCGGGGCATCCGTTGGGATTCACGAAGCAGGGCTGTGACATCTATTCGCGGATCATCCACGGCACCTCGACCTCGCTGGCCGTCGGCTTCATCGTCATCGTGCTGACGACGATCCTCGGGATCCTGTTCGGCGCATTCGCCGGCTTCTACGGCGGATGGATCGACTCGGTGCTCTCCCGCGTCGGTGACATCTTCTTCTCGATCCCCTACATCCTGGCCGCCGTGGTCATCATGACCGTGCTCGCGCAGTATCGGAGCGTCTGGACCATCTCGCTTGCCATCGGGATCTTCGCCTGGCCGTCGACAGCCCGTGTGCTGCGGGCCGAGATATTCCGGGTGAAGAATGCGGACTTCGTGATGGCGTCGACCGCGCTCGGTTTGTCACGGTTCAAGATCCTGCTGAAGCATGTGCTGCCGAACTCCATCGCCCCGGTCATCGTCATCACGACGATCTCCCTCGCGGCGGCCATCGTCGCCGAGGCGAGCCTCTCGTTCCTCGGTGTCGGCCTCGGCGGCGACATCATGTCGTGGGGCAACGACATCAACCAGGCGCAGAGCGACCTCCGGGTCGCCCCGCAGACGCTGATCCTGCCGTCCATCGCGTTGTCCGTCACCGTGTTCGCGTTCATCTCGCTCGGCGAGGTCGCGCGCGACGCACTCGACCCGAAGGCGAGGGCCCTCCGTTGAGCCACGTGCTTCCCGGTTCCGACACCGGCCGTCCGCTCCTTGACATCAAGAACCTCCAGGTGGGATTCCAGACCCAGCGCGGCCTGGTGCCCGCCGTCAACGGCGTGGACATCACCCTCATGCCCGGCCAGACCCTCGCCATCGTGGGAGAGTCCGGGTCGGGCAAGTCGACCACCGCGCACGCGATCATCAACCTGCTCCCCGGCTCCGGCCGGATCACCGGCGGTGAGGTGCTCTTCGACGGCCAGGACCTCACGAAGCTCACCGAGCACCAGATGCAAGACGTGCGCGGGCGGAACATCGGCTTCGTTCCGCAAGACCCGATGTCGAACCTCAACCCCGTGTGGAGCGTGGGGTTCCAGGTCGAGGAGGCGATCCGCGCCAACGGCATCGCCACCGGCAAAGACGTCAAGAAGCACGCCATCCAGGTGCTGAAGGAGGCGGGCCTGGCCGACGCGGACACGCGCATGCGCCAGTTCCCGCACCAGTTCTCCGGCGGCATGCGCCAGCGCGTGCTCATCGGCATGGGACTCTCGTCCCGGCCCCGGCTGCTGATCGCCGACGAGCCCACGTCCGCGCTCGACGTCACCGTGCAGCGCGTCATCCTCGACCACCTCGAGACGCTCACCCGCGACCTCGGCACCGCCGTGCTGTTCATCACGCACGACTTGGGCCTCGCCGCCGAACGCGCCGAGCAGCTCGTGGTCATGTACAAGGGCCGTGTCGTGGAGTCCGGCCCGTCGCGGGAGATCCTGGAGGACCCGCAGCATCCGTACACGCAGCGTCTTGTCGCGGCCGCGCCGAGCCTGGCCTCCCGACGCATCCAGGCGTCCGGCGCGTCTCTCGGCCACCTGCATCACGACGAGACGGATGCCGCCGCGCACGTCGACCTGATCGAAGCGGCCGAGGTGCGGGCCGAGAAGCAGGCCGTCGCCGGCGCGCAGGGGTCGGCGATCGTGGTCGACTCGCTGACGAAGGTCTTCAAGATCCGCGGTGAGAAGGGCGAGGGCAAGTACTTCAAGGCGGTGGACGACGTGTCGTTCTCGGTGGAGCGCGGCACCACCATGGCGCTCGTGGGGGAGTCGGGATCGGGCAAGTCGACGGTTGCGAAGCTGCTGCTCCGCCTCGAGGAGGCCACGAGCGGCCGCATCGACATCGACGGGAAGAACATCGCGCCGCTGTCCGGCAAGGACCTGCTCGGCCTCCGTCGCAAGATGCAGCCCGTCTTCCAGGACCCGTACGGATCGCTCGACCCGCTGCGCAACATCGGCAACACCATCGCCGAGCCGCTCCTCGTGCACAAGGTGGGTGACCGGGCATCGCGCCGGGCCCGCGTGGACGAGCTCCTCGACCAGGTGGCGCTGCCGTCGGCGCTGGCGACCCGGTACCCCAATGAGCTCTCGGGCGGGCAGCGGCAGCGCGTGGCGATCGCGCGCGCGCTCGCGCTGAAACCGGAGATCGTCATCCTCGATGAGGCGGTGTCGGCGCTTGACGTGCTCGTGCAGGCGCAGATCCTGTCGCTGCTGGCGGAGCTGCAGTCCGAGCTCGGGCTCACGTACGTGTTCATCACCCACGACCTCGCCGTGGTGCGGGTCATCGCCGACAAGGTGTGCGTCATGCAGAAGGGTCGCATCGTCGAGGCTGCAACGGTCGACGAGGTGTTCGACCACCCCCGCGAGCAGTACACTCGCGACCTGCTCGACGCGATCCCCGGAGCGAATCTGCGACTGGGCGCCTGAGCCCGGCGGCGAAGCAGAGTACGGGGCGAACCTTGGCGTTCGCCCCGTACTTCGTGAGCATTCGGCTCGGTGCGGTAGAATAGCCCGTTGGGCCCCTTCGTGCCCGCACCTTCCATTTTTCAGCCGCACCCTTTGCTGTGGCATTCATTTCTTCGTAAGGAACTCTTTTTATGGCGATTGCCACGCGCAATAACCTTCGAAACGTAGCGATCGTTGCCCACGTCGACCACGGCAAGACGACGCTCGTCGACGCCATGCTCGTGCAGACGAACTCGTTCGCCGACCACTCCCACGTGGACGAGCGGGCCATGGACTCGAACGAACTCGAGCGCGAAAAGGGCATCACGATCCTCGCCAAGAACACGGCGATCTCCTACAAGGGCAAGCACGCCGACGACGGTCCCATCACCATCAACGTGATCGACACCCCGGGGCACGCCGACTTCGGCGGCGAGGTCGAGCGTGGGCTGTCCATGGTCGACGGCGTGGTTCTCCTCGTCGACGCGAGCGAGGGCCCCCTGCCCCAGACCCGGTTCGTGCTGCGCAAGGCGCTGGAGGCCAAGCTCCCGGTGATCCTGCTCGTCAACAAGACGGACCGGCCCGACGCCCGCATCGACGAGGTCGTGGCCGAGAGCCAGGACCTGCTCCTCGGGCTTGCCAGCGACATGGCCGACACCCACCCGGATCTCGACCTTGACGCGATCCTCGACGTGCCGGTGGTCTACGCCTCCGGCCGTAACGGCGCCGCCAGCCGGAACAAGCCCGAGAACGGTTCCCTGCCCGACAACGACGACCTCGAGCCGCTCTTCGAGGCGATCCTCGAGCACATCCCGGCGCCGACCTACGACGACGAGCACCCGCTGCAGGCCCACGTCACCAACCTCGACGCCAGCCCCTTCCTCGGCCGCCTTGCGCTGCTGCGTGTCTTCAACGGCACCATCAAGAAGGGCCAGACCGTCGCCTGGGTCAAGCACGACGGTTCGGTGCACAACGTGCGCGTCACCGAGTTGCTGATCACCAAGGCGCTCGACCGGTACCCCGCCGAGAGCGCGGGCCCCGGCGACATCGTCGCCGTCGCCGGTTTCGAGGACATCACCATCGGCGAGACCCTGGCCGACCCTGACGACGTGCGGCCCCTGCCGACCATCACGGTCGACGAGCCCGCCATCTCGATGACCATCGGCACGAACACGTCGCCGCTCGTGGGCAAGGTCAAGGGCCACAAGCTCACCGCGCGCATGGTGAAGGACCGCCTCGACCGGGAGCTCATCGGCAACGTGTCGCTGCGCGTGCTCGACATCGGCCGCCCCGACGCGTGGGAGGTGCAGGGCCGCGGCGAGCTGGCCCTCGCCATCCTCGTCGAGCAGATGCGGCGGGAGGGCTTCGAGCTCACCGTCGGCAAGCCGCAGGTGGTCACCAAGAAGATCGACGGCAAGACCTATGAGCCGTTCGAGCACCTCACCATCGACGCCCCCGAGGAGTACCTCGGCGCCATCACGCAGCTGCTGGCCGCCCGCAAGGGCCGCATGGAGAACATGGCGAACCACGGCACCGGCTGGGTGCGCATGGAATTCATCGTTCCCTCGCGCGGCCTGATCGGATTCCGCACCCAGTTCCTCACCGAGACGCGCGGAACCGGCATCGCCAACGCCATCTCGCACGGTTACGAGCCCTGGGCCGGCAACATCGTCACCCGCAACAACGGATCCATCGTGGCCGACCGTGCGGGCGTCGTCACACCGTTCGCGATCATCGCCCTCCAGGAGCGCATGACCTTCTTCGTGAACCCCACCGAGGAGGTCTACGAGGGCATGGTCATCGGCGAGAACTCGCGCGCCGACGACATGGACGTGAACATCACCAAGGAGAAGAAGCTGACGAACATGCGCCAGTCGACCTCCGACACGTTCGAGTCGATGACCCCGTCGCGCCAGCTGACCCTCGAGGAGTGCCTCGAGTTCGCGCGCGAGGACGAGTGCGTCGAGGTGACGCCGGGCATGGTGCGGATCCGCAAGGTGGAGCTTGACGCATCCGCTCGTGCGCGCAGCGCCAGCCGTCTGAAGAAGCAGGACGCCAGCTAGCAGCAGCCGACGAGAGGGCCCCGGGTGAACCCCGGGGCCCTCTTTCGTGCCCGCCCCACTCCGATTTCAGGCCGGGAGGTGTGTCGCGGCCGGTATCGCCGCACTCACCGCCCCGACGCGCCGGCGCCGGCCTGAATTCGGAGGCGGGCGGGAGGGGGCGGGCGCGGCGGGTCAGGCGAAGAGGGAGGCGCCGAGGAAGGAACCCTCGCGGGCGCCCGGCGGCACGGCGAACACGGCGGAGCCCGTGTGGCGGATGTACTCGTTCAGGGCGTCGTGCCGCGCGAGGTTCTGCTGCACCTCGATGAAGTGCGTGGGTGTGCGCTGGAAGCTGACGAAGAACAAGCCCGCGTCGAGGCGCCCGAACTCGTCGTTGCCGTCCACGAAGTTGTAGCCGCGGCGCAGCAGGCGGATGCCGTGGTTCTGGTCCGGGTGCGCCAGCCGCACGTGGGCGCGCGCCCCGATCAGCGGCCCCGAGCGCCCCGCGACGGCGAAGTCGGGCTCGGTGAACTCGGTGCCGCCCGACAGCGGGGCCCCCTCGCCCTTGGTGCGGCCGATGACCGCCTCCTGCTCGCTGAGGATCGCGCGGTCCCAGGTCTCGATGGTCATGCGGATGCGCCGCGCGACCAGGTAGGAACCGCCGGCCAGCCAGGCGGGACCGTCTTCGTCGCCGACCCAGACGTGTTCGGCGGCCGCGCCCGGTTCCTCCGCCTTGACGTTCGCGGTGCCGTCCTTGAAGCCGAAGAGGTTGCGGGCCGTCGCCTGGCTGGTACTCGTCGACGAGGTGCGGCCGAAGCCCAGCTGCGACCAGCGGATGGCGGCTCGCCCGAACGCAATGCGCGACAGATTTCGGATCGCGTGCACGGCGACCTGAGGGTCGTCAGCGCAGGCCTGCACGCAGAGGTCCCCGCCGCTGCGCGCCTCCTCCAGCAGGTCCCCCGGGAAGTGGGGGAGCGTCGCGAGCTCCGCGGGACGGCGGTGGGCGAGTCCGAACCGGTCGGCGCCATCCGCGGTCTGGAACAGGGTGGGGCCGAAGCCCACCGTGATCGTGAGGCCGGACGCCGGCAGCCCGAGCGCCTCACCGGTGTCTTCCGGCGGTGCGTCATAGGGGCCGCTGACGGCGCCGAAGTCGCCGATGTCGCGGCCGGCCGTCATCGCGGCAGCGGCGATCGTCCAGTCTTTGAGGAGGCCGATGAGGTCGTCCCGGGTGGCGCTGGCGGACATGTCGAACGCCGCGAAATGCAGGCGGTCCTGCGTGGGGGTGACGATCCCGGCCTGGTGTGCGCCGTAGAAGGCGTAGGCGCCGCTCGACGAGCCGGCCGCGGCGGCGGTGGCGGCGAGAGCGGCACGGTCACCGGCGATGCCGATGCCGAGTCCGGCCAGTCCCGCGCCGGCCAGGCCGAGCAGGCCGCGACGGGACAGCGCGCCGGGCGCCGCCACGGCATCCGTCGTCTCGGGAAGGTCGGGCATAGCCCGCCTCAGCCGGCGACGACGACGCTGGTGAGCCGGCCCAGCGGCTCGCCGAGCGCGTTGACCTGGTCGGAGAGCGCCTTGATTTCGGCCGAGGTCAGCTCGGTGTAGGGCGTGAAGCCATCGGCACCGTGCTGCGCGTCGAGGAGCGCCTGGAGGGAGGCGAACCCGCCGTCCAGCTGCGTGGCGAGCGCCGGCTCCTTCGCCACGACAACCTCGCGCAGGCCCTGGTAGAGCACGCGCGCGCCGTCGATGTTGCCCTGGAAGTCCGACAAGTCGGTGTGCGACCAGAACTCCTCCTCGCCGCTGATCTTCGAGCCGGCCACCTCGTCGAGCAGCCCGATCGCCCCGTTGGTCTGCTGGGTGAGGGTGAAGCTTTGGCCCGTCGCCTTCTGCTGCAGGGTGGCGGTGTCGGCCACCAGCTGCCGGGCCAGCTCCGCCCGGTGCGCCGGGGTGTACCGCGCGAAGCCCGGCTCGGCGTTCTCGGCCCAGAGGTCCTTCTCGATGGCGTGCCATCCGGTCCAGTCCTCGCCGGGAGCAAGGTCGGCCTCCCGCGCGTCGAGGCGCGGGTCGAGGTCGCCGAACGACTCCGCCACCGTCTCGATGCGTTCCCAGTGGATGCGCGTGGGCGCGTACAAAGCGCGCGCCGCGTCGTCGTCGCCCGCGGTGTAGGCGGCCGCGAAGCGCGCGGTCCCCTCGACCAGCTGCTGCACCTGCTCGTCCACGTAGGCGGCGTAGGCGGTGGTGGCGTTCTCGACGTGCAGGGCGACGTCGGCGGAGACCTTGGGTGCGGACGCAGACGGGGTCACGGTGAATTTCGCCGTGCCGATCCCATCGCCCTGCATGCCCGGCTTGCAGGTGGTGTAGTAGGTGCCGGCCGGCAGTTGCACGACGAGGTCCCGGCTGAGTCCGGGGCCGATGTTCTCGACCTCCCCCGCGATGCGCAGCTTGTCCTCGCCCAGCAGGTAGAACTCGGTCACCGTGTCACCGGTGTTGCTGACGGTGAAGCGGATGGTGCCGGCCGGCGCTTCATGCGCCGACACCGTGCAGTCGGTGGCGCTGCTCTTCACCGTGATGGCGGGGTTGGTGTCGCCACCGGGCGTCATGCCAGGCGTCGTGCCGGTCGCGCAGCCGGCCGTGCCGAGGAGCATGCCGAGGGCGAGAACGGAGAGCAGCGGGAGGCGGCCGGGCAGGGGAAGGCGTGCGGGCATAGCGGTGTCCTGTTCGAGGGCGTGAGGGGCGTCAGGCGCCCACGGAAGCCAGCGGCGCGGGCGCCGGCACCTGGCTCGTCGGGCGCGGAGAGCGGTGCCGGCTGGTGCGGATGAAAGCGGTCAGGGTGGGAACGGCGTACGCCACCCACACGGCGAGTTCAAGCCACGTCGTCGCGGGCGAGAAGTTGAGGGTGCCCTTCAGCAGGGTGCCGTACCAGCTGTCCGGCGGTACCGCTGCGCTCACGTCGAAGGCGAGGGCGTGCAGCCCGGGCAGGATGCCGGCCTCCTGCAGGTCGTGGACGCCGTAGGACAGCACCCCGGCGGCGACGATGATCAGGATGCCGCCGGTCCAGGTGAAGAACTTCGCCAGGTTGATGCGGAGCATCCCGGCGTAGATCAGCCAGCCGAGGGCGACGGCGGTGAGGATGCCGAGGGCGGCGCCGACAAGGGGGAAGGTGTTCTGGCCGGTGGCCTGCACCGCAGCCCAGAGGAAGAGGGCGGTTTCGATTCCCTCGCGGCCGACGGCCAGGAAGGCTACGAACACGAGCGCGAGAACCCCGCCGGCGAGCGTGCGGTCGACCTGGTGGTGCAACTGGCCCTTCAGTGAACGCGCGGTACGCACCATCCAGAACACCATCCAGGTGACGAGCCCGGTCGCCAGGATCGACAGCGTGCCACCCAGGGCCTCCTGCGCCTGGAAGGACAGCTGGTAGGTGCTGTAGGTGAGCAGCGCGCCGATTCCGAGGGCCAGCAGGACGGCGAGGCCGACCCCGGCCCAGATGCGGGCGAGGGCGTCGCGTCGCCCCACCTTCACGACATATGCGATCAGGATGGTGACCACGAGGGCGGCTTCGAGACCTTCACGCAGGCCGATCAGATAATTTGCGAGCACGGTGTTCCTCGTGGCGGTGGCGGTGGCGGGTGGCGGTGGGGGTGGCTTTGGTAAGGCTAACCTAACTGTACGGTGCGCTGCGGCACACTGTCCAGCCGGGGGCCGGTGGCAGTAGGCTGCACGCACGCAATCCTGAAAGGTCGAGCGCAACGATGGTCCTGTCCGACCGCGATGAGCGTGTTGTGTTCATCAGCGAGAGCCCCGGAGATGAGGCGTTGCTGTTCGGCGGGGCGATCGCCAGGCTCCGGTCGGCCGGCGCCGCCGTCACGCTGTTCTACGCGCCCGGCGCTGAGGGTCCCCACGGCCGGCACCAGCACACGGGGGAACTCGAGGCCGCCCTCCGAGTGCTCGATGTGGGGGAGTGGCGGGTGTTCGCCGAGGGCACCGCAGAGCTTGCCGACGCCCTGCGCCTGGCCCGCCCCACCGCCGTCGTCATCGGCCGTGTGGCCACCGCCGTCAGCGACGAGGTCGCCCGCGCAGCCGGCGAGGCCGGCGTGCCGGTCTTCTTTCGGCGGCGGGAGTTCGAGGGAACAGCGCAGCGGCTCACCGCGATCGACATCCATGACGAGATGGAACGGAAGCTCTCCGCCATCCGCTGTTACGCCAGCCGGTGGACGGTCGACGACCACACCGTGAGGCTGGAAGACGGCTCGCTGCTCGCCGTCACGACGACCGAGACGTACGTGCGCAGCGACCCGCCGGATGCCGGGGAGGTTCCCGCGACACCGCTCTCGCGGCTGCTGGCGGGGGCGGCCGGCCTCGTGTCCGGCGCCGCCTTCGGCATGATCGGCACGGTCGCCCACCAGACCACGGTCGCGCTCGGACACGCGACGCTCCCCGTCGGGCTGGTGCTTGCGCTCGCCGGGGCCGCAGCGCTCCTGGTGGGCCTGCGCATGCTGCTGGGGGACCGCATGGTCGTGCTGCTGGCCGCTCTGGGCCTGCTCGGAACGATCTTCGTGTTGTCGCTTCGCAGCCCCGGCGGCTCCGTGCTGGTGCCCGCCGGGCTGCCTGGCACGCTGTGGACGCTGGTGCCCGCCCTGATCGCGGCGCTCGCCGTCGCCTGGCCGAAGGTGCCTGCGGCCCGGCCAGGCCCCCCACGCGGGGTGCCCACCGCGAAGGCATAGACTGGTTTTCCGCCACGGGCCGACAGGCTCGAGAAGGGAAGACGAGACCAGTGACCTACGTGATCGCCCTTCCGTGCGTGGACGTGAAAGACCGCGCCTGCGTCGATGAGTGCCCGGTCGACTGTATTTATGAGGGTGAGCGCTCGCTCTACATCCAGCCCGATGAATGCGTCGACTGCGGTGCCTGCGAACCGGTGTGCCCCGTGGAGGCGATCTACTACGAAGACGACCTGCCCGACCAGTGGGCGGAGTACTACAAGGTCAACGTCGAGTTCTTCGACGACATCGGCTCGCCCGGCGGAGCCGCGAAGACCGGTGTGATCCCGAAGGACCACCCGATCGTCGCCGCGCTTCCCCCACAGGTGCAGCACTGAGCGTGCGGACGCTGCCGGAGTACCCCTGGGACCAGATGGCTCCCTTCGTCGAGCGTGCCGCTCGACACGAGGGCGGCGCGGTCGACCTCTCCATCGGGTCGCCGGTCGACCCGACGCCTGAGCTTGTGCGCCGGGCCCTGGCGTCGGCAACGGATGCCCACGCCTACCCGCAGACGGCCGGCACGCCGGCGCTCCGGCAGGCGATCATCGACTGGTACGCCAGGCGCCGCGGCGTCACCGGGCTCACCGAGCGCAACGTGCTGCCGACGATCGGCTCCAAGGAGCTCGTCGCCCTGCTGCCGTTCCTCCTGGGGCTCGGCCCGGGTGACACCGTCGTGCACCCCCGCGCCGCGTACCCCACCTACGCGATCGGGGCCGCCATGGTCGGCGCCGACGCGGTCTCCTCCGACGACCCCGCCGACTGGCCGGACACCACGAAGCTCGTGTGGCTGAACAGCCCGGGCAACCCCGACGGTCGCGTGCTCGGCGTGGGGGAGCTGCGGACCGCCGTCGCCAGGGCGCGAGAGCTCGGCGCGGTGATCGTGAACGACGAGTGCTATGCCGAACTGGGCTGGGAGGCGCCGTGGGACGCCGAGCCGATCCCCAGCATCCTCGACCCTCGCGTGATCGGCGACACCCGCCGGAACGTCCTGGCCATCTACTCGCTCAGCAAGCAGTCGAACCTCGCCGGGTACCGCGCAGCGTTCGCAGCCGGGTGCGGCGAGATCGTGTCGGGTCTCCTGAACGTGCGCAAGCACGCGGGGCTGATGCTTCCCGCGCCCCTGCAGGCGGCGATGGTCGCGGCCCTCGGCGACGATGAGCACGTCGACGCGCAGCGCGAACGGTACCGGCAGCGGCGCAGCGTGCTGCTTCCCGCCCTCAAAGACGCCGGCTTCCGCATCGACCACAGCGAGGGCGGCCTCTACCTGTGGGCCACCGAGGGCGTTGACGCCTGGGAGTCCATCGGTCGCCTCGCCGACCTCGGCATCATTGCCGGGCCTGGCCACTTCTACGGCGATCACTTCCCCCAGCACGTGCGGTTCTCGCTCACGGCAACGGATGAGCGCATCCAGGCCGCCGCCGAACGGTTGCGTTCGGCGCCTGCCGGGCTCGCCACCGCACAGCTGTAGCAAACGTCCATCAACCAGCGGCCAGCGTTGGGGGATGCGACAGTGGTCGATGCCGCGGTTTAGGCTGTAGTGCGGCCGCTGTTGCATCAGACCCATCCCGTCTGTCTGCGCCCGGCCCGGCATTCGCCGGCACATCCGCCGGCACGAGCGAGAGGGAGGCCTCGTGGGCGACGTCGCACGGGAACCAGGAACGGACCAGACGCAGAAGGCCACGCTCAGCCACCCGGGTGGTACGGCGGAATTCCCCATCCTCCCTGCGGTCGATGGGGCCAGCAGCCTGGACATCTCCACCCTCACCCGCCAGAGCGGCCTGACCACCCTCGACTACGGGTTCGTCAACACAGCCGCCACCCGCTCGGCCATCACCTTCATCGACGGCGAGCAGGGCATCCTCCGCTACCGGGGGTATCCGATCGACCAGATCGCCGAGAACTCGAGCTACCTCGAGACCGCCTGGCTGCTGATCTACGGTGAGCTGCCGAGCGCGAGTGAGCTCGCCGACTTCGATGAGAAGATCCGCCGGCACACCCTCCTGCACGAGGACCTCAAGCACTTCTTCAGCGCCTTCCCGCGGAACGCGCACCCGATGTCGGTGCTCTCCAGCGCGGTGTCGGCGCTCTCGACGTTCTACGAGGACTCGCTGAGCGTGAACGACCCGGAGCAGGTGGAGCTCTCCACCCTGCGCCTGCTTGCCAAGCTCCCGGTGATCGCCGCCTACGCGCACAAGAAGAGCGTCGGGCAGGCGTTCCTCTACCCCGACAACTCGCTGAGCTTCGTGGATAACTTCCTGCGCCTGAACTTCGGCACCTACGCGGAGCCGTACGAGGTGAACCCCGTCGTCAGCAAGGCGCTCGAGCGCCTGCTGATCCTGCACGAGGATCACGAGCAGAACGCCTCCACCTCGACGGTGCGACTGGTCGGTTCCACCCAGGCGAACATGTTCGCGTCGGTGTCCGCGGGCATCAACGCGCTCTACGGCCCGCTGCACGGCGGCGCGAACGAGGCCGTGCTCTCGATGCTCGCCCAGATCAAGGAATCCGGCGAGAGCGTGCAGAAGTACGTCGAGCGGGTGAAGAACAAAGAAGAAGGCGTGCGGCTCATGGGCTTCGGGCACCGCGTCTACAAGAACTACGACCCGCGCGCGAAACTCGTCAAGGAGAGCGCCGACGAGGTGCTCGCCGCGCTCGGCGTGCACGACGACCTTCTCGACATCGCGAAAGAGCTCGAGCAGATCGCGCTCAACGACGACTACTTCAAGGAGCGCAAGCTCTACCCCAACGTCGACTTCTACACCGGGGTCATCTACAAGGCGATGGGTTTCCCGACCCGCATGTTCACCGTGCTGTTCGCGATCGGCCGACTGCCCGGCTGGATCGCGCACTGGCGGGAGATGAACACCGACCCGGCCACCAAGATCGGTCGCCCCCAGCAGCTCTACGTGGGGTCGCCCGCCCGCGAGTTCCCCACCCGCTGAGCCCCACCCGCTGAGCCCCACCCGCTGAGCCAGGGGCATCCGTCGCAGCGATTCTCGCTGAGGGGGCGCCAATCGACCTTCCCCCGCGTTGGGAACATCGATGTGCGACCCTTCACGGAGGAGCATCTCGCTGAGGGGGCGCACATCGACCTTCCCCCACGCTGGGAACATCGATGTGTGACCCCTCACGGAGGAGCATCTCGCGCGGGCATCGCGCAGCATCGCGTGAGGAGAGCCCGGACGCGACGCGTCAGGACGCAGGGATGAGGCGGAGCGTGTTCGTCGCGGCCGCCCGCACGGCGGCGGGGGAGTATGCCCAGGGAAGCGTCTGGTGATCCTGCCAGAGCGGCGCCTGGTCGACGTAATTGGAGTGGAAGGCGTGCCCGGACTCCCCGGTGAGGTTCACCCAGGTCGAGTCGTCGAAGTCGGCCAGGCTCACCACTTGCCGCATCGACGGCAGCCAGTTCACCTGGTACCCCTGCCTCGCGTCCCAGCCGACGGCATTGACAACGGATGACCCGCCCGCCAGCTCGTACGGCCCCCGGTTGAACAGCCACTCCAGCGGCGCGATTCCTGAGCTGCCGAAGGTGGCGTTCCGGAGTTCCAGCGTGTGGATCTTCCCCCACTGCCAGTCCGAGACCGGTCCCATCAACCGGGTGGCCTCGGCCGCTCCCCGCTTGAGCGCGTGTGCGAGCATGCTGGACTGGCCGACGGCGCCGATGCGCTCATTGGTCCACCAGGGCGAATCGGGCTGGGCGAGGAGGCCGGACACCACGGCGTAGGCGCGGTCGCCGCCGGAGAGCTGGGTGCCGTCCGGCAGCTTGTCGCCGAACATGTCGTGCAGCAGCGTGCGCCACACCACGTTGAAGTATGCGGCGGCCGCGCTGTCGGCGTCGAGCTGGAAGTCCCAGCCGGTGAAGAGCGCCTGCGCTTCCTTCGCGGTGCCGCTGACCCTGGCCTTCTGCAGCAGCGGAACGAGGGTGGCCGCCATGGCGCTGTAGTTGTCGCCCTGGATGCGGCTCATCGCGTCGGTGCCGATGGGTGTTTTCGACGCGACGAGTGCCGCCAGGCGGGCGCTGATGCGCTCCGCCCGGTACCCGGCATCCCAGTCCTTGCTGATCAGGTACGGGTAGTCGGGGCCGACGGCCGCGTTGTTCGCGGTGACGATGTAGCCCTGGGGCGGGTTGTAGAGGTGCGGGAGCTTCTCGAACGGGATGAAGCCCTTCCACCGGTAGGCGCTGCTCCACCCCGGAACCGGCACCGTTCCGTCGCCCGTGGTGCGGATGGGGATGGTGCCGGGGGCCTGGTAGCCGATGTTGCCGTCGACATCGGCGTAGAGCAGGTTCTGTGCCGGAACGTCGAACGCCTGTGCCGCGGCGCGGAAACCCGCCCAGTCGGTCGCCGTGTTCAGGGCGAAGATCGCGGATGCCGTGTTCCCGGGCCGCAGCGCCGTCCACTCCAGCGAAAGTTGGAACTCGGTGCCGGGGGTGGTCGGTGCAGCCATACCCGCGGCATCCGGATACCCGCTGGCGATGTCGGGGAACGCGGTGCCCGTCAGGCCGCTCACGATCGGACCGTGCGCCGTCGCGCGGATCTCGAGGGTTACCGGGTCGGCGCCGGCCACGCGGATCCGCTCGTTCCGCACGGTGAGCGGCACTGCCTTGCCGTTGTACTCGTAGCTGTCGCCGGTGACCTTTTCGACGTAGAGGTCGGCGACGTCGGGACCCAGGTTGGTGAAACCCCAGGCCACCTTCTGGTTATGGCCGATGATCACGCCCGGCATCCCCGAGAAGCTGTAGCCCGCGACGTCGAACGGGCATGCCGCTGAGACCGCCCGGCAGCGCAGGCCCACCTGGTACCACAGCGAGGGCAGGGCCGGGCCGAGGTGCGGGTCGTTCGCGAGGATCGGCTTGCCGGTGTCGGTGTGCGCACCGGAGACCACCCAGGAGTTCGAGCCGATCTCACCGCCGGCCGGCCCGATGAGCTGGGGCAGCGCGTCCAGCGTCGTCTTGAGGGCCGCGAGTTGGGGCGAGACGTCGGGCAGGGCAGCGGATGCCGTGGTCGCGGCATCCGTTGACGGCGTCGTCGTCGACGCGGCCGCCCACGCGGCCGTCGACGCGGTCTCCGCGGCCGGCTTCGCGCTATCGTTCGCCGGAGCCTTCGCCGGAGCCTTCGCCGGAGTCTTCTTCGGAGCCGCCGGCATCCCGCCGACGATCGTCGGGTGCGTCTGGAACGGGTACCCGGGGTGCAGAGTGGCGACCTCGGCGGGGGTCAGCGCCGTTGAGAGCAGGGCCCGGTCGATCTCGTCCACCAGGTTGGAGCGCAGGTCCCAGGCCATGGCCTTCAGCCACGAGACCGAGTCCGCGGGAGTCCACGGCTCCGGTACGTAGCCCGGCGCCTGCAGCCCGAGGGCAACGTACTCGAGCGACAGGTCGGCGCCGGTATGCGTGCGGAGGTACGCGTTCACCCCGTCGGCGTAGGACTGGTAGTAGCCGAGGGTGACCGGATCGAGCTTCGCAACCTCCTGTTCCGCCACCCGGCGCCAGCCCAGGGTGCGGATGAACGCATCCGTGCCGACCTGGCTGGCGCCGAACAGCTCGGACAGCCGCCCGCTTGTCACGTGGCGGCGCACGTCCATCTCCCAGAAGCGGTCCTGGGCGTGCACGTAGCCCTCCGCCAGGAACAGGTCGTGGGGAGTGTCGGCGACGATCATGGGGATGCCCGCGGCGTCGCGGTGCACGGTGACCCTGTCGCCGAGACCCGGCACGCTGACCGTGCCGGAGAGGGTGGGGAAGGAGCGGGTCACCGTCCAGACGCCCACGCCGGCGGCGATGACCGCGATGGACGCCAGGATGCCGAGGGCGATCAGGAACGGGCGGGTGCGGCGGCGGCGCCTGCTCCGGGGTGCGTCAGTGCCCACATCACTCCTTCGTGCGTCGCTCGGTGACCCTGCGTGCCCCCGTGCAGTTCTCACCCGGGCTATGAGACTACTGGACCGCCCTCGACGGCTCGTCCTTCCGCCCCGGCCCGTCGCAGCGGGGCGTCGCCTCCGTGAGTTGCGGCCTTCGCACCCTCCCACCGAGCGGGAGGGTGCGTTGTCCGCGAGTGAGCGCTGCGAGCGAGGCCTGGCCTCAGTGAGTTGCGGCCTTCTGGTCTTCGGGGATCGATCAGGCGTGCAGCTGGGCGTTCAGCGCCACGCCGGCGCCGTCGCGGCGGAGGACCTCGACCGCGCCGGTCAGCGAGTTGCGACGGAAGAGCAGGTTCGGCATGCCGGAGAGCTCGAGGGCCTTCACGGTGGGAGTGCTGCCGTCGGCCTTCGGCGCTGCGCCGACGAGCACAACCTTGCTCCCGGCGGTCACGTAGAGGCCGGCCTCGACGATGCTGTCATCGCCGATCGAGATGCCGATGCCGGAGTTCGCTCCGAGCAGCGCGCGCTCGCCGATCGTGATGCGCTGCGTGCCGCCGCCGGAGAGGGTGCCCATGATCGACGCACCGCCGCCGATGTCAGAGCCGTCGCCGACGACGACACCTTGCGAGATGCGTCCCTCGACCATGGAGGCGCCGAGCGTGCCGGCGTTGAAGTTCACGAAACCCTCGTGCATCACCGTGGTGCCCGGCGCGAGGTGGGCGCCGAGGCGCACCCGGGAGGCGTCGGCGATGCGCACCCGCTCCGGGGTCACATAGTTCAGCAGCGGAGGGAACTTGTCGATGCCGGTCGCGGTGATTCCGGCGCGCTGCAACGCGAAGCGCAGGTGCTGGAAGTCGTCAGGGTGCACCGGCCCGGCGTTCGTCCACACCACGTTCGGCAGGTGCGCGAAGATGCCGTCCAGGTTGATGCTGTTCGGGCGCACGAGCAGGTGCGAGAGCAGGTGGAGGCGCAGGTAGGCCTCCGGCGTGTCCTGCGGCGCCGCGGCCAGCTCCACCTCCGCGGTCACGGGCTCCAGCCGCACCCGACGGCGGGCGTCCTCGCCCGCGTTCTCCGTCAGCCAGCCGGGCGCGCCCTCGCCGTCGGCACGGCGGCCGAGCTCCGGCCGCGGGAACCAGGTGTCGAGCACGGTGCCGTCGCTGGCGATGCTGGCCAGGCCGTGGCCCCAGGCGTGGGTGGGCAGGGTGGCGGCAGGAGAAGCGGCGGTGGGCATGGCTCTAGATTAGTAGCGTGCCTCAGAACCCGATTGCCGACTCGTCCGCGCCCGACGTGCCGTCCACCCTCGACGTGACCGCGACATCCGTCGACCTGACCCGGGCGATCTGCGACGTGCCGTCCGTGTCCGGTGATGAGACGCCGCTGGCCGACCTGATCGAGGCGGCGCTTGACGGATGCGATCACCTCGAGATCATCCGAGACGGCGACACCATCGTGGCGCGCACCAACCTCGGCCGGCCCCAGCGCGTGGTCATCGCCGGCCACATCGACACCGTTCCGATCAACGCCAACCTGCCCACCCGGTTCGAGACCATCGACGGCGTCCCGTACCTCTGGGGGCGCGGCACGGTCGACATGAAGGGCGGCGTCGCCGTGCAGCTGAAGCTCGCCGCGGAGCTGACGGCCCCCGCCGTCGACGTGACCTGGATGTGGTACGACCACGAAGAGGTCTCGGCCGACCTGAACGGACTCGGGCGCCTGGCCCGCAACCGCCCCGACCTGTTCGCCGGCGACTTCGCGGTGCTCGGCGAACCCACCCGCAGCCAGGTCGAAGGCGGGTGCAACGGCAATCTTCGGGTCGAGATCCGCAGTTTCGGTCTGCGCGCCCACTCGGCGCGGGCCTGGGTCGGCGACAACGCCATCCACAAGCTCGCTCCCGTGTTCGCCACGCTCGCCGACTACCAGCCCGAGGAGGTCGAAGTCGACGGACTGGTGTACCGGGAGGGGCTGAACGCGGTCGGGATGACCGGCGGGATCGCCGGCAATGTCATCCCCGACGAGGCGATGGTGCACGTGAACTACCGGTTCGCCCCCAGCCGCACCGGCGACGAGGCGATCGCGCACATCCACGACCTGTTCCCCGGCTACGACATCACCGTCGTCGACCTCGCCGAGGGCGCCCGCCCCGGCCTCGACGCCCCGCTCGCGCAGGAGTTCCTCGCCGCGGTCGGCGCCGGCGTGCCCGGCGGGGTGGAGGCCCGGCCGAAATACGGCTGGACCGACGTGGCACGTTTCTCGGCGCTCGGCGTGCCGGCCGTCAACTACGGGCCCGGCGACCCCCTCAAGGCCCACGCCGACGACGAACGCGTGCCGGTCGACCAGATCACCGAGTGCGAGCGCGGGTTGCGGGCATGGCTGACGGCATCCGCGACGTCCTGACGCGAGGCGACGCTCCCCGTCGCCGAACGTCGCGTTGGCGCGCCCGCTACCGGCTGACACCGTGGTGGGGTCGGGTGCTCGTCGTCTGGCTGGTGTCGCGCGTGCTCACCAGCGCCATGGTCGTCGCCCTCGCCCGGGTGCAGGGCCAGAACCCGTGGACCGGCCCCCACCCCTCCTACGTCGACTTCGCCAACATCTGGGACGGCCGCTGGTACAACATCGTCGCCGTCGCCGGGTACCCGTCGGTGCTGCCGGTCACCCCTGACGGGCACATCGCCGAGAACGCGTGGGCATTCATGCCCGGCTACCCGGCCGTGGTGCGCCTGATCATGTTCGCCACCGGCCTGGAGTGGAACTCCGTCGCGGTGTTCGTGTCGCTGGCCTTCAGTCTCGCGACGGCCCTGCTCTTCTACCGGCTGATGCGGCGCGTGCTGCCCGCCGAGACGGCCATGTTCGCCGTGGTGCTGTTCTGCGTGGCGCCGCTGTCGCCGATCCTGCAGTTCGGCTACGCCGAATCGATGCACCTGTTCTTCCTCACCCTCGCGCTCTACCTGCTGCTGGAGCGCCGCTACGTGCCGCTGTTCCCCGTGATCGCGGTGATGGCGCTCACCCGCCCGACCGGCCTCGCCTTTGCGCTGGCACTCGTGCTGCACGTGGGCTACCGCTGGTTCACCCGCCGCACCGACCCGTATCCGATTCGAGAACGGATGCTGTCGGCCGGCGCTGCCGTCTTCAGTGCGCTCATGGGGTTGGCCTGGCCCGCCGTTGCCTGGGCGGTGACGGGACTGCCCACCGCGTACACCGACACCGAGCTCGCCTGGCGGGCACCGTACATCGGCTACCAGGAGCTGGTTCCGTTCAGCGCCTGGTTCCAGGGCGGCGTCTGGTGGCTCGGCATGCCCCTCGGGATCCTCGCGGTGATCGCCCTGGTGCTGGCGTTCGGGATGTTCCTGTTCACGACGGCCGTCAAACGGCTGGGCTTCGACCTGCGCGCCTGGGTGGTGAGCTATTCGGTCTACCTGCTGGCGGTGTTCTTCCCGCAGTCGAGCACCTTCCGCCTGCTCATGCCGCTGTTCCCGCTTCTCGGCGCGGTCGCGGCGCCCCGGTCACGGGTGTACCGCGTGCTGGTCGTGCTGGTGTCGCTCGCCGCCCAGTGGGGGTGGCTGCTCATCTGCTGGGGCGTGGATGGCGCCGACTGGACACCGCCGTAAGGCGTGATTACAGGTTACGCGGGTGCATAGACGATAATGGTTCTAACCACGGAATGGAAGGGGAGCTCATGGCGGCCATGAAGCCACGGACCGGAGACGGGCCAATGGAGGCTGTAAAGGAGGGGCGCCTGATCATCGTGCGAGTTCCGCTCGAAGGGGGAGGACGCCTCGTCGTCTCTGTGAACGATGCTGAGGCCAAGGAGCTTCACGACGCACTTGCCGGAGTCGTCAGCGCCGCCAACTGAGGCGGTCACCTGAGATCGGCCGTGCGAAGGGGCCGTGCAGCATCGCTGCACGGCCCCTTCGCCGTCGGTGGGAGGGCTTACGGGCGCACGCGCGTGACCTGCAGGAGGCCGTCGCCGACAGGGGAGAGGGCGCTCACCACCGCGCTGGATGCGGCGATCTCCGCCAGCAGCGAGCGGAATCCGGTGGAGACATCGTCGCGGCGCACCGGGTCGGCGACCCAGCCGCGCCAGAGCGCGTGGGCGACCAGCACGGTACCGCCCGGTCGCACCAGGCGAAGACCGTGCTCCACGTACTCGATCACCGCGTGCGGGTCGGCGTCGACGAAGACGATGTCGTACGAGTTCTCGTTCATGCGGGGCAGCACCTCGGCCGCGCGGCCGGTGATCAGCCGCACCCGGTTGCCGGGGAACCCGGCATCCGTGAAGTTCGCCCTCGCGTGCTGCTGGTAGTCGACCTCCACGTCGATCGAGGTGAGCGTCGCGTTCGGCGCGCCGGTGAGGAGCCACATGCCGGACACTCCCGTGCCGGTGCCCACCTCGAGGATGTTGCCGGCGCCGGTCGCTGCGGCGATGACCGCGGACTGCGCGCCGACCGAGGGGGCGACGGCGTCGATCCCGAGTTCCAGCGCCTGCTGCCGGGCGCGCATGATCGCCTCGGTCTCCACGACGAAGTCGTCAGAGAATTTCCAGTTCAGTTCTTTTTCAGTCACGCACGGCTCCAGTTGACGGTTGTGTCAAGACTAGGGCCAGCCCGCGCCCGGCACGCTCATGCCTCGCCGGAGGTTATCCTGATGTGGTGCTCAACCTGACGTTCGAGAAGATCCTGATCATCGGGATTCTCGCCGTCTTCCTCCTCGGGCCGGACAAACTGCCGGAGTACGCGGCGAAACTCGCGCGCCTCGTGCGCCAGCTGCGTGACATGGCCAACGGCGCCAAAGACCGCATGCGCGACGAGATGGGCCCCGAGTTCGACGACGTCGACTGGAAGAAGCTCGACCCGAGGCAGTACGACCCGCGCCGCATCATCCGCGAGGCCCTGCTCGACGACCCGGCGGCGGCATCCGCTGTCGTCTCACGCGCGCCCGCACGGCCGTCGCTGCAACCGAACGAGCCGGCGCCCTTCGATTCCGAGGCCACCTGAGCCGTCCCTCCTTACGCGGGGGAGAACGGCAGGCGACGCCCGGCGAGACCGCGCGAGCGGGTGGCCAGGCGACGTGCGACGTCGGTGAGGGCGCGGCTGGCCGGGTCGAGCGGGTCGGCCAGGACGACCGGATGCCCCTGGTCGCCGCCCGCACGCAGCGGAACGCTGAGCGGCACCTGCGCGAGCAGGGCCACGGGCTCGTCCTGACCGGCGGACAGGCGACGCGCGACCTCCGCGCCCCCGCCGGATCCGAACAGCTCCAGGATGCTGCCGTCCGGCTGCGGCAGCCCGGCCATGTTCTCGATGACGCCGTAGATGCGCTGCCCGGTCTGGCGGGCGACGACGCCGCTGCGCTCGGCGACATCCGCGGCGGCCGGCTGCGGGGTGGTCACGACGATGACCTCCGCGTGCGGGAGCAGCTGGCCGACCGAGATCGCGACGTCGCCGGTCCCCGGCGGCAGGTCGAGCAGCAGCACGTCGAGGTCGCCGAAGTACACGTCGGTGAGGAACTGCGAGATCGTGCGGTGCAGCATCGGCCCGCGCCAGGCGACGGCGACCGAGGGGTCCTCGACGAACATCCCGATCGAGATGACCTTCACGTCGTGCGCGACCGGTGGCAGGATCATGTCGCCCACCTGGGTGGGCTTCGCGCCGGCGAGACCCAGCAGGCCCGGGATCGAGAACCCGTACACGTCGGCGTCGACGATCCCGACGCGCAGGCCCTCGCCCGCCAGCGCCACGGCGAGGTTCGCCGTGATCGTGGACTTGCCCACGCCACCCTTGCCGCTTGTCACCGCGTAGACGCGCGTCAGCGAGTCGGGGGTGAAGGCGGTGCCCTTCTTCGGGCGGCCGGCGCGCAGCTTCTCGGTCAGCGCCTTGCGTTCGGCGGGCGTCATGACCGACACGGCAACGGATGCGTTCCCCACGCCCGCGACGGACTCTGCCGCCGCCCGCACGTCCTGCTCGATCCGCGTGGCTGCTGGGCACCCGGCGATGGTGAGCTTCAGTCCCACGTTCACCTGGCCCGAGGCGGCGACGTCGACGCCGGCGACCATGTCGAGCTCGGTGATCGGGCGGCGGATCTCGGGGTCGAGAACGCGCGCGAGGGCAGCCTGCACGCGCTGGCGCACGGCATCCGCTGGCTCAGTGGTCAACGGGGGCACGCTCTCCCTCGGCGGCGGAGTCGACGTGCTCGCGTTCGTCCAACTGCTCGAGCAGGCTGCGAAGCTCCGCGCGGATGAAGTCCTTCGACGCCATGTCCTTCACGGCGAGGCGAAGGGCCACCACCTCGCGCGCCAGGTACTCGGTGTCGGCGAGGTTGCGCTCGGCGCGCTGGCGGTCCTGCTCGATCTGCACCCGGTCGCGGTCGTCCTGCCGGTTCTGCGCGAGCAGGATCATCGGGGCGGCGTATGAGGCCTGCAGCGACAGCACCAGGGTGAGGGCGATGAAGCCGAGGTCGGAGGAGTCGAACCGCCAGGCCGGCGGCGCGACGGTGTTCCAGAGGATCCACGCGACGGTGAAGACGGTGAGCCCGAAGAGGAACCACGGTGTGCCCATGCCGCGGGCGATCGCCTCGGTGAAGCGGCCGAAGCGGTCGTTGCCGCCGCGGTTCCAGGCGAGGCCGTTGGTGCGGAGCCCCCGGGGGGAATCGAGGCGGACCTCGGCCTTGTTAGCTCGTGCCAAAGGTCCTCCTCCTTCCGTTCTGCGTTCCGGCCCCCGGCCCCCGGCCGCGCGCCCCCGGTAAGGGGATGCTGCCGGTGTCGAGTTTGCTGCGGGCTGCGGCGCGGCGTTGCACGTCGTCGTTGCCGTCCTGGCTGCGCCAGTCCTCGGGCAGCAGGTAGTCGAGCACGTCGTCGATCGTGACGACGCCGACCAGGCGGTGGTTCTCGTCGACGACGGGAACCGACACCAGGTCGTAACTGGCGAGGATGCGGGAGACCTCGGCGGCTGAGGTGTCCGCGGTCACGGGTTCCAAACCCTGGTCGAGCAGCGTGCCGAGCCGCTCGTGGGGCGGGTAGCGCAGCATCCGCTGGAAGTGGACCATGCCGAGAAAGCGGCCGGTCGGCGGCTCATAGGGCGGCAGGGTCACGCAGATCGCGGCGCCGAGGGCGGGGGCGAGATCGTGACGACGGATGAGCGCCAGGCCCTCCGCGACGGTGGAGTCGGCCGAGACGATGATCGGCTCGGTGGTCATGAGGCCGCCGGCGGTGTCGGGTGCGTAGGTGAGGAGGAACCGGACGTCCTCGGCCTCCTCCGGCTCCATCAGGTCGAGGAGCTGCTCGCCGCGCTCCTCGGGGAGCTGCGCGATGAGGTCGGCGGCGTCGTCGGGCTGCATGTGGTCGAGCACCTCGGCGGCGCGGGCGTCGCCGAGCCGGGTGAGAATTCCCACCTGGTCGTTCTCGGGCATCTCCTCGAGCACATCGGCGAGGCGGTCATCGCTGAGTTCGCCGGCGACCTCAAACATGCGCTCGCGCGGGAGGTCGAGGAGGGTCGTGGCGAGGTCGGCGGGCTTCAGGTCGGAGTAGGTGGCGATCAGGTGTTCGGCGGACTGGGCCTGCCCGACCTCGGACTTCTCGCGAACCTCACGCCACTGCACGAACACCGTCGCCCCCTTGGCGAAGGGCGAGGCGCCGGTCTTCGGGCGCCGCACGAACAGCTGGCTGATGTCCCACTCGCCCTGCTCATTGCGCTCGATGCCGACGTCTTCGATCGTGGCGTCGCCGGATCCGTCGTTGAACGTCACCTTGCGCCCGAGCATTTCGGCGATGACGCGCACCTCGCCGCCGCGCTGTTCGAAGCGGCGCAGGTTGATCAGCCCCGTGGTGATGATCTGGCCGCTGCCGATGCTCGTCACCCGGCCGATCGGCATGAAGACCCGGCGCTTTCCGGGGATCTCGACGATGAGGCCGACCACGTGAGGCGGGTCGCTCTTGCGGTACACCACGAGCACGTCGCGCACCTTGCCCACGCGGTCGCCCGCGGGGTCGAAGACGCTGCACCCGGCCAGTCGGGCGACGAAGACTCTGGTGGCACTCACAGTACAAATCTAGGCCACCGGCTGAGTTTTCCGGGCCGCGTGGAAGAATGGCGGCATGACCAACCAGAGCATGTTCGGCGGTGGCCGACGCCAGGCGATGTTCCCCACGATGCCGCGGGGAGAGGTCGTGGCGACCTACCAGACGTACAACGAGGCGCAGCAGGCCGTCGACGTTTTGGCGAAGGCGGACTTCCCGGTCAAGCAGCTGTCGATCGTCGGGAACGACCTCAAGACCGTGGAGCACGTGACCGGAAAACTCAGCTGGGGCCGCGTCGCGGTCGCGGGCGCGGCATCCGGTGCCTGGATGGGCGTCTTCTTCGGCCTGCTGTTCTTCATCTTCTCTCCGGCTGGTGCCGGCATGCCGTTCCTGCTGGCGGCGGTGCTCATCGGTGCCGGGTTCGGGATGCTGTTCGGCCTGGTGAGCTATGCGTTCAGCCGCCGGCGCCGCGACTTCACGTCGACGATGCAGGTGATTGCGAGCAACTTCAACCTCGTCGTGGAGCCGGGCCTGGTGAACCGGGCACGGAACGTGCTGGGCGGCGGTTCGGGTGTCGTCCCGGGTGTCGTCGTCGGCGCGACTCCAACGGATGCTCCTGCCGAGCCGTCCGTCGACGTTCCGGGAACGCCCGGCCAGGCGCGCGAGGCCGCCGAGGCGCGCGAGGCGCAGCAGATCCACGAGGCGCACCAGGCTGAGGTGGCGGACGAAGCCCGCGAGGCGCGGGAGGCTGAGGGCGCGCAGCGCACCCGCGAGATGCCGCTGCCGGCGCCGGGGGCGGGGGCAGGGGCAGGGGCAGGGGCCGGGGCAGCGGCAGGACCCGGAGCGCCCCACGAAGACCCCACGCCGCCCGACGTGCCGGCGGGGACCGCCCGGCCGACGGAGCCCGAGGCCCCGCCCGCCTACGGCGAGCGCACCTCCGACCAGTAGCCGTGACGGTGGTGTCGCTGCTCACCCCACCGGCTCCGCCCACGGAAACCGACCCCTCCGGTCGAGACCTCCCGGCGCGCCGGGAGGTCTCGACCGAAACGGGCGGTCTCGAGGTGAACCTACCGGAGCGACGCGATCCACGCCTCGACGTCGTCGGCGCTCCGGGGGATGCCCGCGGACAGGTTCTCGGGCCCGTCCGCGGTGATCAGGATGTCGTCCTCGATGCGTACGCCGATGCCGCGGAACTCCTCCGGGACGGTGAGGTCGTCGGGCTGGAAGTAGAGCCCGGGCTCGATGGTGAACACCATGCCGGGTTCGATGACGGCGTCCATGTACATCTCGCGCCGCGCCTGCGCGCAGTCGTGCACGTCGAGCCCCAGGTGGTGGCTGGTGCCGTGCACCATGTAGCGGCGGTGGTGACCGTTCTGCGGGTCGAGCGCTTCCTCCGCGGACACCGGGAGCATGCCCCATTCAGCCGTACGGCGGGCGATGACCGCCATGGCGGCGGCGTGCACCTCGCGGAAGACCGCGCCGGGACGCGCGACGGCGAATGCGGCATCCGCTGCCTCACGCACCGCCTCGTACACCTGACGCTGCACCGGGCTGAAGCTGCCGGAAACCGGCAGGGTGCGGGTGATGTCGGCGGTGTAATAGCTGTCGAGCTCGATGCCGGCGTCGACGAGGATCAGGTCGCCGGGCAGCACCGGGCCGTCGTTGCGGGTCCAGTGCAGGATGCACGCGTGCGGGCCGGACGCGGCGATGGTGTCGTAACCGACGGTGTTGCCCTCGACGCGGGCGCGGGTGTTGAACACGCCCTCGACGAGGCGCTCGCCGCGCTGGTGCGCGCTGGAGCGGGGAAGGTCGCGGATGACGTCTTCAAAGCCGCGCGCCGTGGCGGCCACGGCCTGCCGCATCTGCTCGATCTCCCAGGCGTCTTTGACGAGACGCAATTCCGAGAGGTCGCGTGCCAGCCGCGCGTCCTTGTCGTGCTCGTCGTCGGTCTCGAGGCTGAACGGGGCGTCGGAGGCGTCGTTGTTGAGGGCGCGTTCGGCGGCGAACCGCAGCCGGGCCTCGTCGACGCGCAGGGTGAGCGCCGGATCGGCTTCACGCAGCACGAGCGTCTCGGTGTCTGAGGACTCGATCACCCGCTCCAGCTCGGCGATGCCGCGTACCTCGAGGGCGAGGTCGTGCGCCACCTGGGCGATGGACGGGCGGGGCCCGATCCAGAACTCGCCGATCTCGGGGTTCGCGTAAAACTCGTCAGAGTCGCGCCCCGCGCGCTCCCGGAAGTACACCGTCGCCGTGTGGCCCTGTCCGGCCGGCTCCATCACCAGCACCGCGCCGGGCTCCGAGTCGCTGCCCCAGCCGGTGAGGTGGGCGAACGCCGAATGGGCGCGGAACGGATAGTCCGTGTCGTTGGCGCGTTGCTTGGCCGAACCGGCGGGGATGATCAGCCGATGGCCCGGGTAGAGGCTCGAGAGCCGCTCGCGCCGGGCGGCGGCGAACGGCGCCTGCTCCCGCGCGTCGGGCAGCGCGTCTTCGCGGTCCGCCCATCCCTGTGAGATGTAGTCCTTGAAGACGGTCGAGGCCGGCGTCGTCGACCGGTTCTCGTTCCGTTTCGTTGCTGCCGGCGACGTCGCATCCGTCGAACGGATGTCAGTGGCAGTGTCGGTGGTCTCGCTCGCGTCCATGGTTCCCATTCTCCCATGCGCGCTCGGCACGAGGCGGCGCGCCGGGAGCGAGGAAGCGGGCGGGGAGCGAGGAGGCGCCGCGCCGCGCAAGGAGGCGGGAAGGTGCGGGAGGCGGGGAGGGGCCGGAGGGGCCGGGACCGGCGGAGGCACCCAACTAACATGGGTATATGTCAGGTGTGCGTCGCTTCGAGGGTCCGGTCGACCTGCACACGCATTCGCGCATCTCCGACGGAACGCAAACGCCTCGGGAGCTGATGCTCGACGCCGCAGCCTCCGGGCTTGGAACCGTCGCCCTGACCGACCACGACTCCACCGCTGGCTGGGCCGAGGCGGCGAGTGCGGCGGCGGACGCCGGCATCACGTTGATTCGTGGCATGGAGTTCAGCACGCGCGCGCACGGAACGAGCGTGCACCTTCTGGCCTACCTCTTCGACCCCGACGATCCGGGCATCGTCGCCGAGACCAGCCGAATCCGGCAAGCCCGGTTCGATCGCGCCCGTCACATGGTCGAGCGGATCAGCTCCGACTATGCGCTCACCTGGGACGACGTGCTGGCCCAGGCGCAGGACGGCACGACGATCGGTCGCCCGCACATCGCCGACGCCCTGGTGCAGCGCGGGCACGCGGCCACGCGAACGGATGCCTTCGGCGGCATCCTGCATTGGCGCGCCGGGTACTACCAACCGCACTACGCCCCGGAGCCCATGGAAGCGGTGCGGCTCGTGACCGCCGCCGGGGGAGTGCCGGTGCTGGCGCATCCGGCCACGCGCGGCGTCGGAGACGTGGTCTCTGAGGACCGGCTGCGGCAGCTGGTGGACGCCGGGCTGTTTGGCCTGGAGCTCGACCACCGCGAGAACAAGCCCGAACCGCGGGCCCGGCTGGAGGTGCTCGCGAAGCGGTATGGCCTCGCCATTACCGGCTCGAGTGACTACCACGGTGCGGGCAAGGCGAACCGGCTTGGGGAGAACACCACTGACCCGGAGGTGCTCGAGCGCCTCATCGAGCGGGCATCCGGCGTTCCGCCGCTCTACGCCTGACCCGCGCGACTCCCGTGAGGGGTCGCATATCGAGGTTCCCATCGCCTGGGAAGGTCGATTCGTGACCCCTCAGGGTGGTGGTGGGGTGGTGCGCCCGGCCGGTGGGCGCGCACTCGCTCGCGCGCGACTCTCGTGAGGGGTCGCATATCGAGGTTCCCATCGCCTGGGAAGGTCGATTCATGACCCCTCAGGTGAGGGGTGGTGGGGGTGGGGTGCGCACTCTCGCTCGCGCGCGCGACTCCCGTGAGGGGTCGCATATCGAGGTTCCCATCGCCTGGGAAGGTCGATTCGTGCCCCCTCAGGGTGGTGGTGGGGGTGGGGCGCGCACTCTCGCTCGCGCGCGCGACTCCCGTGAGGGGTCGCATATCGAGGTTGCCATCGCCCGGGAAGGTCGATTCGTGACCCCTCAGGGTGGCGGTGGGGTGCCACGCCCGGCCGGTGGGTGCGCACTCTCGCTCTCGCGCGCGACTCCCGCTCGCGCGCGACTCCCGTGAGGGGTCGCATATCGAGGTTCCCATCGCCCGGGAGGGTCGATGCGTGACCCCTCAGGTGAGGGGACGGGTTACGCGGGGGTGCCGGGAGCGCCGGTCTGCGGGTTGCGGCGGCGGGTGCGCCGGCGCGGGGAGCGGTGCCCGTCCTGGTGCTGGGCGCCGCCGCCGTCGTGCGTGCCGGCCGCCGGGGTCGCGTCAGGAGCGTCGGGGTTGGTGGTGCGGCCCACGCGGGTGCGTGTGCGCGTGCGGCCGGGCTCACCCGATCCGCCGCTCCGGCCGGAGCCCGCTCCGCCGCCTGACGATCCGCTGCCGGACGACCGGCCGCCCGAGTGCCCGCCACGCGGCTCCGCGTCCTTGACCGGTGTCGCCCGCAGGCGTCCCTTCGACCCTTCCGGGATGTTCAGGTCGGTGTACAGGTGCGGCGACGACGAGTACGTCTCGGTCGGCTCCGGCTGCCCGAAGTCGAGGGCGCGGTTGATCAGCGCCCACTTGTGCAGGTCGTCCCAGTCGACGAAGGTGACGGCGATGCCGGTCTTTCCCGCGCGGCCGGTGCGACCGACACGGTGCAGGTAGGCCTTCTCGTCCTCGGGGATGGTGTGGTTGATCACGTGCGTGACGTCGTCGACGTCGATGCCGCGGGCAGCGACATCCGTTGCGATGAGGATGTCTTTCTTGCCGGCCTTGAACGCCGCCATGGCGCGCTCGCGCTGCTCCTGGTTGAGGTCGCCGTGCACCGCCGCCGCGTTGAAACCGCGGTCGTTGAGCTCTTCGACGAGCTTCGCGGCGGCCCGCTTGGTGCGGGTGAAGATCACCGTCTTGCCCCGGCCTTCAGCCATGAGGATGCGCCCGATCACCTCGTCTTTGTCGAGGCTGTGCGCCCGGTAGACAAGGTGCTGGATGTTGGCCTGCGTGAGGCCCTCATCGGGGTCGCTGGCGCGGATGTGGATGGGCCGGGTCATGAAGCGACGGGCCAGCGCCACGATCGGGCCCGGCATCGTCGCCGAGAACAGCATGGTGTGCCGGGTGGGCGGGGTCTGCGAGAACAGCTTCTCGATGTCGGAGAGGAAGCCGAGGTCGAGCATCTTGTCGGCCTCGTCGAGCACCATCTCGCGCACGTTCTTGAAGCTCAGCAGCCGCTGGCTTGCGAGGTCGAGCAAGCGGCCCGGTGTGCCGACCACGATCTGGGCGCCGGCCTTCAGCTGCTCGATCTGGCCCTCGTAGGCCTTGCCGCCGTAGATCGACACAATCTTCGTGTCGCGGTTCTTGGCGGCGAGCTCGAGGTCTTCCGACACCTGCACGCACAGCTCGCGGGTGGGCACCACAATCAGGGCCTGAACCCCGGGCTCGGGGTGGAGTCCGAGGCGCTGGATCAGCGGAAGGCCGAACCCGAAGGTCTTGCCGGTTCCCGTCTTGGCCTGACCGATGATGTCCTGCCCGGCGAGGGCCAGCGGGATGGTCTGGGTCTGGATGGGGAACGGCTCGATGATGCCCTTGTCAGCGAGGGCGTCGACCATGTCCTGGTCGATGGAGAGATCGGAGAAAGTCACGAATATTTGCCTGTCATCACATAGAAGAAGGATGCGCCCGTCTTCTGTCTCAGGCGCAAGGCCGCCGATCCGGTGCCGGCGACGTGGTGCCAGCTTACCGGCAGCGGCCCCGAATCCGGCCGGGATGTGCCGGGTGTCCTATGCTGGGCACGTGATCACGTGGGTTGGCCGGCGTCCCCAGCGCGCTGACATTCCCCGGCTGAAACCTCGCGGGGAGAGCCGGGCGGCCCGCCGCGTCGACATCGCGGATCTGGTTCCCGAACCGGTGACGTACCTTGCCCAGGCGGCGTACTTCCAGCTCGGCGTCTTCGAGAGCCTGGCGCTCGCTATCGCGACCGCACCCAGCATCCACGCCAAGGAAAACCTGTCGACGGCAGCAGGACGCGTGCTCGCGAAGCACCACGGTCTGGTCGCCGAGATGAAGCGGCGGGGAAACGATCCCGCGGAGGCGATGGCTTCTTTCGCCCGGCAGCTCGACGGATTCCGCCAGGCGACCCTCGGCAGCGACTGGGCGGAGCTGTTGCTCTGGTGCTTTCTCACTGCGGGGTTCCTCGACGACTTCTTCATCCGCCTCTCCGCCGGACTGCCGAGCGACATCGGCCCGCGCGCGGCGCAGATCCTCGGCGAGGACGAAGGCACGCACATGATCGTCACCGAGCTGCGCGCCGCCATCGCCATGGACCAGGGCCTCGCCTCTCGGCTGGCCCTCTGGGGCCGTCGCCTGGTGGGTGACACGCTGCTCGTCGCCCGCTCGGCGATCCACGCCACCGGCGACCTGGCCTCCGACGAATCCCGCATCGAGCCGGTGTTCACCGAGCTGATCGCCGCTCACACCCGGCGCATGGACTCGCTCGGCCTCACCGCTTAGAAACGCGAGCTCGAGCGCGAACGCGAGCTTAGGAGCGCGTGGCGAGACCGGTGCGCGTGAGGGACTGCAGCATCCGCTGGTCGTGCTCGGTGCGTCGGCGACCGAGCCAGACGTCAACGACCACCGCAGCCACGAGGGAAGCGCCGAGCGACACCCACCAGATCCACCCGCCGTTCCACGCCCAGCCGAGCCAGGTGAGCGCGACCCACACGACGACGGCGGCTGCCGTGCCCACCGCCGGCACCAGCGCGGCGCCATGGGTCGACCGGCGCGGCAGGGTGTACCGGGCCAGGAGCCCGAGCAGCACCCCGCCGAGCGCCACGAAGAGGAGTTCCACGCCCGGCCGTTAGGAGACGAAGCCGATGCGGCGCGATTCCTCCCGGCCGAGCTCCACGTAGGCCAGGCCGCTCGTCGGCACGATGTAGGTGTTGTGCTTGGAATCGGTGAGCTTGAGGTAGTCGCTCGTGCCGGCGAGGGCGGCTGCGACGGTCTCCTCGATCTCACTCGCGGGCTGGGAGGTCTCGAAGCTGATTTCACGGGGGGTGTTGAAAATACCGATACGGATGTCCACGGGTCGCCTTTCGTTGCCTTCCTGTCAGATTACGGTAGTTCGGCCACGCCGCGGGCGCCGACGGGAGTGTCAGGGGCAACCGTTAGCGTGGTTTTCGTGAGCACCACGGGAACCGACCTGCACGAGGCACGAGACGACGCCGCCGACAGGGCGTTCGACAGCGCGTTTGACAGCGTTCTCCTCGACGACGGGCAACGGCGCGTGCTCGCCCTCGCCGACGGCGTCTCGGCGTCGGTCATCGGGGCGCCGGGCACGGGCAAGACCACCGCTCTCATCGAGCTCGTGGCCGATCGGGTGCTCGGCCGCGGCTATTCCCCGAGCGAGATCCTGGCGCTGGCGCCCACCCGCAGCGGGGCCAGTGCGCTGCGTGACACCATCGCGCTGCGGCTGGGCGTGCCGACCAACGGGCCGGTGGCACGCACGGTGAACTCGGTAGCGTTCCAGATCGTGTCCGCGGCGCGTGCCGCGCAGGGCGAGCCGGCCCCCACCCTGCTCACCGGCGGAGAACAAGACCAGATCATCGCCGAGCTCCTGCAGGGGCACCTCGACGAGGGCAGCGGTCCCGCCTGGCCTTCGCACCTCGGGCCGGAGGTGCGGCGGCTGCGGGGCTTCCGCACCGAGCTCCGCGACCTCATGATGCGCGCCGTGGAATACGGGGTGCCGCCGGCTGAACTCGCCCGCCTGGGCGCCGAGCATGAGCGTCCCGAGTGGCAGGCTGCGGCGGAGTTCATCCGCGGTTACGAAGACGTGAAAGACCTCGCGCGGCCCGGCCAGTACGACTCCACGGAGCTGGCACAGTACGCCGCGGCGGTGGTGCGGTCGGCACCTCCCGGGCCCGCTGCCGTGCTCGGCCCCCTCGCAGGGCTCCGGCTGATCCTCGTCGACGACGCCCAGGAATGCACCCAGGCCACCCTCACGCTGCTCGCGCAGTTCGCCGCACGCGGGGTGGCCGTCGTCGCCTTCGGCGACCCCGACATCAGCACCGGCTCCTTCCGCGGGGCCCACCCCGACACCCTCGGCCGTCTGGGCTCCTACCTCGGCCCGCTCCCGCCGGGAACCCCGGCCCCGAACCTCATCGTGCTCGACACGGTCTACCGGCACGGCCCGGCCGTTCGCCGGGTGGTGGGGGAGGCGGCGTCGCGCATCGGCGCGGCCGCGGCTGGAACACAGCGGGCCGCGCGCTCCGAGGCGGATGCCGATCCCGGCTCGGTGCAGGCCATCATTGTGGGCAGCCCGGCCGACCAGCTCGGCGTGATCGCGCGCAGGCTGCGCGAACGGCACCTCATCGACGACGTGCCCTGGAACGACATGGCCGTCATCGTGCGGAGCGGGTCCCTCGTGCCGGTGCTGTCGAAGGGGCTCGCTGCCCTCGAGGTGCCGACGCAGGTGCAGACCGCCACCACCGCGCTTCGTGACGAACCGGCGGTGAAGGCGTTCATCCTGGCGCTCGACATCACCATGGGCCGCCGCCGCCTCGACGGCCAGACGGCCGTGGAGCTGCTCCTCGGCCCGCTCGGCGGCCTCGACCCGATCACCCTCCGGCGCCTCCGCGGCGCCCTGCGCCAGCAGGAGCTCGCCGACGACGGCAACCGCACCGCCGACGAGTTGCTCGTCCTGGCCCTCACCGTGCCCAACGCCCTCGCGTCGATCGACAACCGCACCGCCCGCCGGGCCGCGGCGGTCGGCGACAGCCTGCGGCAGGCATCCGTCGCCTACCACGGCGGCGCCACGATCGAAGAATTGCTGTGGGGCCTCTGGGAGCGCAGCGGCCTCGCCACCGCCTGGCGGGAGCAGGCCGCCGGAACGGGCATCGTCGCCGACGAGGCCAACCGCAACCTCGACGCTGTCGTCGCCCTCTTCTCAGCCGCCCAGCGGTTCGTGGAGCGCACCCCGTCGGCCCCGCCGCTCCTGTTCCTGGAGCACCTGGTCGACACTGACGTTCCAGAAGACACCCTCGCACCCCGGGCGCAGGGCGACGCCGTCGTCGTGTCCACGCCGGCCGGCACCATCGGGCGGGAGTTCGCCGTTGTCATCATCGCCGGTGTGCAAGACGGCGTCTGGCCCGACCTCCGCATTCGCGGATCACTGCTCGCGCCGGGGGAGCTGGCGGCCCTCTGCTCACAGCAGAGCGCAGCGGCAGCGGATGCCCGTACTGCCGTCGTGCACGACGAGTTGCGGATGTTCGCCCAGGCTGCGTCGCGAGCGACCGGCGAGCTCGTGGTGACGGCGGTCGAGAACGAGGACAACAGGGCCTCGGTGTTCTTCCGGATGCTGCCGGAGCCCGATCCTGATCCGGTGACGCGCTATCCGTTGTCGCTGCGCGGGCTCGTCGGGCGGTTCCGCCGCGACCTGACCGGCGCCCTGCGGCCGTTCGTCGACGCCGGCCGTGACCCGCTGCCCCTCGCCGCGTTGCCGCCTCGTGCACGCGATGCCGCCGTCGCGCTCGCGCGGCTCGCCGACGCCGGAGTGCCGGGTGCCGATCCGTCGAGCTGGTACGGCATGCGCGCGCCCTCCACGCTGCAGCCGCTCAACGATCCGGAGGCCGGGGACGGCCCGGTGCGGGTATCGCCGTCGAAGATGGCGGCGTTCGAGTCGTGCCCGCTGCACTGGCTCATCGGTCAGCTGAGCGGAGGCGGCACAAGCACCGCTGCGAGCCTCGGCACGATCATCCACAAGGTCATGGAGGACGCCGCCGACGTCAGCCCTGACGCGCTGTGGGCGGCGGTCGAGGAACGGTGGGACGAGCTGGTGTTCGACGCGGAATGGCAGTCCTGGGTGCAGAAGACCCAAGCGCGCGAGCTCACCGACCGCCTCGCCGCCTACCTGGCTGACGTGCGCCGCGCCGGCTCCACCCTTCTCAGCGCCGAAGGCGGCTTCGAGGTCGCGATCGGCGACGCCGTGCTCTCGGGCACCGTCGACCGGGTGGAGCAGCTGCCCGACGGCCGGGCGGTGATCGTCGACCTGAAGACCGGCAAGGGCGACCCGATCGCCGATGACGGCGTGGTCGACCACCCCCAGCTCGGCGCGTACCAACTCGCGTTCCACGAGGGTGCCATTTCGGGCATCCCGGCGGGCACCGAACTCGCGGGCGCCCAGCTTGTCATCGTCTCGTCGGGCACCGCGAAGAAGAATTACCGTGACCCGATGCAGCAGCCGTTCACTGACGAGCAGCGCGAGGTGTTCCGGGAGCGGGTGCGTGCCGATGCGGCCGGCATGGGCGGCGCCGTGTTCCTCGCCCGCATGGATGAACACTGCCTCGACCCCTGGTCGTTCGGCTCGTGTCGCATCCACATCATCAAGCAGGTCAGCGCGTGAGTGCGCACTCGGCAGCGGCGATCGCCCTGGCCCTTGGCCTGCCCACGCCCACCGACGAGCAGCAGGCGGTCATCGAGGCACCCCTCGCCCCGACCCTCGTGGTTGCCGGGGCCGGCAGCGGCAAGACCGAGACGATGGCAAATCGCGTGCTGTGGCTGCTCGCCAACGGCCACGTCAGGCCCGACCAGGTTCTCGGCCTCACCTTCACGCGAAAAGCGGCGGGGGAGCTGGCCGAGCGCATCGGCAAACGCATCCGCCAGCTCGCCGATGCCGGGCTGATGCCGCTCGACGACGCAGGCGTGGACGGCGCCGATGCCGCCTCCGACCTCTTCAACAGCCCGGCTGTCTCCACCTACAACTCCTTCGCCAGCCGGCTGTTCTCCGACAACGCACTGCTGCTCGGCCGCGAACCGGAGTCGGCGCTCCTGTCGGAGACGTCGTCCTGGCTGCTCGCGCGGTCAGTCGTGCTCGAGCACGGCGACGAGCGGCTCGTCGCATTCGGCAAGAACGTCGAGGCAGTGACGGATGCCGTGCTCCGCTTCAGCAGGCTGCTCGCCGAAAACCCCCCGGCTCAGGTCACCGGCGAGCCATACCGGGAGCACGACGTCGCCGGTCTGGCCGACGCCTTCGGCTATCTCGCGGAGCTACCCTACGGGGCGCCGCGCAAGACGAAGCCCTTCGACTCTGTCGTGACCGCGCTGGAGGCCGTTGCCCCTCTGCCGGTGCTCGCCGAGCTCGCCGAACGCTACGAGCAGGAGAAGCAGCGGCAGGGGCTGATCGAGTTCTCCGACCAGGTGGCCCTCGCCCTGCAGATCTGCCGGCGGGTCGACAGCGTCGCGGCACGCTACCGCGACCAGTACCGCGTCGTGCTCCTCGACGAATACCAAGACACCTCGGTACTGCAGACCGAGCTGCTCAGCGCCTTGTTCGCGCGTCACCCGGTGATGGCGGTCGGTGACCCGCACCAGTCGATCTACGGATGGCGCGGCGCCAGTTCCGCGAACCTCCTCGGCTTCTCGCGCGACTTCGCGCCCGAATCGGGCGCGGTCACGATGTCGCTGTCGTACACCTGGCGGAACCCGGTGCGGGTGCTGACCGCCGCCAACACGCTCGTCGACCCGCTGAGCGCCGAGCTCCGGGCACGGCCCGGCGGCATCCAGGTGGAGACGTTGAAGGCCCCGGCGGGCAAGGCCGACGGCATCGTCGACGGCATCATGTGCGAGACCCTCGCGGACGAGGCTGCGACAGCGGCGCGGTGGCTGGCGGCGCGCCTTCCGGAGGGCACCGAACGCACCGCCGCGATGCTGTTCCGTGCCCGGCGTGACATGGAGTTCTTCGCCGAGGTGCTGCGCGAGCACGGCGTGAAGGCGCACGTGCTCGGAATCGGCGGACTGCTCTCCACCCCCGAGGTCGCCGACGTGGTCTGCGTGCTCCGGGTCGTCCACGACCCGGGGGCCGGCAGCGAGCTGATTCGGCTCCTCACCGGCGGCAGGTGGCGCATCGGCCCGCGCGACCTGCGGTCACTCTCCCGCGTGGCCGGCTGGCTCGCATCACACGACTGGGCACAGCAGGCCGTGAGTGACGAGGTCAAAGCCAGGATCCGCGCATCCGTCGCCGCCGAGGAGACCCGGTCGCTCGTCGACGCGCTCGACTTCGTCGCCACCGCCCCGGTCACTCACGGGCAACTCGCGGGGTTCAGCCCCGACGGGCTCGAGCGCCTCCGCGACGCCGGCCGGCAGCTGGCGTGGTTCCGTTCCCGCTCCTCTCTGGCGCTGCTGGATTTCGTGCGCCTCATCGAGCAGGAGCTGCTCCTCGACGTCGAACTGGTCGCCAACGAGACCAACGGGCTGGGCCTGGCCAACCTGCACGCCTTTCATGACAATGTGGCGGCGTTCCAGGCGAGCGACGACGATGGCGGGCTGGCCAGTTTCCTCCGGTGGCTCGACCGGGCTGCGCGGCAAGACGATATGGGCCCCAGAATCGAGCCGTCCGAACCCGGCACGGTGCAACTGCTCACGGTGCACGGATCGAAGGGTCTCGAATGGGACTACGTCGTCATCCCGGGTCTCACCGAGGACTCCCTGCCCGCCAAGGCGAAGGAGACCACTGGCTGGCTGCGGTTCGGTGAACTGCCCTACCCATTCCGGGGGGACCACAACGAGCTCCCGTCCCTTCGGTTTCGCGGTCATGAAACCCAGAAATCGTTCGACGAGGAGTTCCAGCGTTACAAGGAGGACCTGGCGCGCCGGCACGATGCCGAGGAGCGCCGGCTGATCTACGTCGCCACCACCCGCGCCCAGCAGGAACTGCTCCTGACCGGGTCGTTCTGGGCTGCCGGCAAGCGGGTGCGCCGGCCCAGCCGCTACCTCGTGGAGCTGGCCGATGCCGGCGTGGTCGCGCCGCTGCCGCCGGGCAGCGCATTCGACGACAAACCCGACGCCGAGGGTGGGCCGGAGGAGTCGTGGCCGTTCGACCCCTTGGCGGCCCGCCGGCGGGTCGTCGAAGCTGCTGCCGGTCTGGTCGCGCAGGCGCCGCTGACAGATGAGGACAGCCCGTTCGCACGGGAGATCACGCTGCTGCTGCAGGAACGTGCCGAACGCCAGGGGAGCGCCGCGGCCGCACTGCCGGCGCGCATCCCGGCCTCGCGGTTCAAGGATTACGTCGACGACCCGCAAGGGGCCATCGCCCGGGTGCGGCGGCCGATGCCGGAGCGGCCCTACCGGGCCACCCGGCTCGGCACGCTGTTCCACAGTTGGGTCGAGCAGCGCTCCGGCGGGGCGGCGACCGGCGACCTCATCGACACTTCTCCCGCCGACCTCGACCTCGACGCGGATGACGGAGGGCTCGGTGAGCAGGAGCGATTGGCCGAACTGCAGGCCACGTTCGAGCGCTCTCCGTGGGGTCCCCTGCAGCCGGAGGAGGTCGAGATCGAGATCCACTATGTGCTCGCCGGCCACGTCTTCATCTGCAAGCTCGACGCGGTCTACCGCACCGAGAGTGGCTTCCAGGTGGTGGACTGGAAAACCGGTAAGGCGCCGAAAGACGCGGCCGACCTCGAGCTCAAGCAGATGCAACTGGCGCTCTACCGCCTGGCGTTCGCCAGCTGGCGCGGCATCGACCCGGCCCAGGTCGACGCCGTGTTCTACTTCGTCGCCGATGACCGGGTCATCCGCCCGGAACGGCTTTACTCCGAAGCCGACCTGGCGTCCGCCTGGTCGTCGGTCGTGTCGAGCACCAGCGCGTAGCGCCTGGTCCCCACGAAGCCCGGCCGGCTTGGTCGCTGCCGCACGGTCGTTCTTCACTGTCTGGTGGGGGGTCTGAGTCGGCCGCCGCGTCTAGGGGTTTGGTGGATATCGATGGTGGGGGGTGGGATGAACCAGGGCACGTTGTCTTTGACGTGGATTTTCCAGCCTTGGTGGTGGAGCATGTGGTGGTGGGGGCTGCATAGCAGCACCCCGTTGTTCAGGTCGGTTCGCCCGCCGTGGGCTTTCCACCATTGGATGTGGTGGGCTTCGGTGAACGCGGCGGGTCTGGCGCACCAGGCGCACCCGTCGTCGCGTTCGGCCAGGGCGAGG
>Ga0157369_10000454_pt1 | contig 54339 bp, 64 predicted proteins | sample C25metaG_FD_113461 | JGI IMG/M metagenome (GOLD analysis project Ga0157369, IMG submission 113461) | Corn rhizosphere microbial communities from Kellogg Biological Station, Michigan, USA - C2-5 metaG | ecosystem: Host-associated > Plants > Roots > Rhizosphere > Soil | place: USA: Michigan... | reverse complement strand
TCAGGATGCTTCGCTGGCGCGACGAAAGCTCAAGCACGTCGCCCACCCGATCCCAGGCGAGCCCCGATGGCGTGCGGGCGCAGGCCGCGTGGATGGGGTCCTCGACATAGTGGCGCTCCTCGAGCACCTCCTCGAGCCAAGCCGGCGGATAGGTGGTGAGGAACAGGCGCTGCCCGCCTCCGTGCCGAAGATCGACATTGTGAAGCAGCGTGAACCAGCGGAAGCCAAGTTCGCGCACGGCCGCATCAATAGTGCCTTGCAGATCGCCGAGGTTTTCAACACGCGCACATAGCTCTGCGAAACGCGTGAGATCGTCTAGGCGGCCGCAGTCTTTCATCCTCTTCGCCATAGACGGTCGAAGCTCGTCGCCAGGACAACTCCTCGTCCAGCGCTAAGCGGCCAGCCCGGCCATTATCGCGGTGGGTTGAGAACGATTCGCAACACGCCGCGCCGAATTAATCGTCGATGCCAGGTTGCCGCTGGTAGGGTCGCCGGCGAGCAAGTCCGAGGCCAAGCCTGTATGCGAACATGCTCGCATACCCTCCCAGCTGGGCTCGGAGTGCCTATCGCCCCGCTAACTACCGTCGCAGAAGCTGCGATCTAGGAGAACGGCCGACAGGAAGGCGAGCGCAAGCCGAGCTTGAAACAACGTAGTAAGACGGCCATGTTGGATGCATGAGCATCCGTGGCGACGATACCAGGCTGGAGCCTCGCTTCCTCAAAATCTGCGAGTAGCCGAACGCGCGCTTCGCCAGCTGCAGCGTTCGGGACATAAGGATCGATGACGAGACGTTCGACCTCTGTTTGAACGCGATCGATCAAGACGGCGGAATCCGATTTTCATGCGACGGTCACGCTTTGCGACGGCCTGTCTATGCTTGAGGACTCTTTCGATGAACTCCCCTTTCCAAGTACAGCCAAGACCACGCGCCGACGATACGGTTATCGTTGAACAGCTTCTGCTACGGTATCCGGCGATAAGTGCGTCCGAACTTGCCACCCTGATTGAGATATTTCCCAAATTGCCATTAATCGACGCAGCGCTGATGACCACCGATGAACGGCTGTCCAAGCCCTTGGAGGCGTTTCACGAGGATCATGGGCATATTTTCCGAGCACCGGTCAAATCGTTGCTGGCCTTGCTGGCGTTTCCATTCGTCGCCATCGGAGCACTGTGGTGGTTCGTGAGTTGACTGCGCGCCTTTCATGTCGAGGTGGCAGCGCCATGGGCGCCATCAGGCATGAAACCTGGCGTCAGTTGATCATCTTAGTCTAAACGAAGGCCGGCGATAGGTTCGCCGGCCTTCGCCTCATCTTAGATGGCCAGGCTCGCCGAAATGCGCGCCATGCGGTCCTTCAGCGAGAGTTTGGTCTTCTTCAGCTTGCTCAATCGAGCTTCGTCGGGCTGCAGAACGCTTCTCTCAAACTCGATCTGCTTGTTGATCCTCTCATGAGCGGCCTTCAACCGTTCAATAAGTCGAGCAGACATATGCTCCTCCTTTCCTGGAATGAAACGGGATGGACGAGTTATTTGCTCGCCTTCGCCGATGCCTTGTCTCCGTTCAGAACATTGCTGACAGTGTTGGCGGCCGACTTAGGACGTTTCTCCTTTTTCGGCTTGCGAGGCTCGCGGCTCCCCGACATTTTCTTCTTACCCATGAACATAGTCCTTCGCATGATCACCCAATGGTGATGTGATTCACATCGTGCGCCTGATCGGACAGCGGCGTCCGATCAGGTATAAGGAAGCGGTTCGGGGGGGAGCCTGAGATAGGGGGAAAATGTCATGATCGATCCCTGCTTCACCGCGGACTAGGCAATCTGCATGGTGCGTGCGCGTGAACGCCGCTTGCCGCGGGGTGTGGCAAATATTGTGAAGAATAATTCGCTCTTCTCACGGAAGAGAATTCACTAAGATCCAAGATTTATATCTTGAGGAACTAGTAAATTATGCAATGCCCTAATCGACTGAAACGTCGAATAGGGCTCAGAGGCCGATGATCGGCTTCTTTCTAGGCGGTGTTGCCAGCATGTCAGGGTGCATTTGCATGACGGCTAGAGAATGCCAGACATCCACTGTAAGTCAAGTGCTGCGCGCCCGAGGATTCGTCGGTGGCGGTTGTAACAGGGTGTCGTTGACTTCTTGGTGGCCTGGCATAGATTGCCTGGATGGCAGAGAATGTTTTACGGTCATTTGAAAGGGTTAGGCGCGTCCAGACACGCAGGTAGCCGGACGTCCATTTGGTGGGCGTTCGGGGAGAGTCAGACGCCTTCCAACTGTCTTTCGAGCGATCTTGCGTTCGAAAGCATCAGCCGAGTTAGAGTGTTGAAGAACGCGCGATCGCTGAAGTTCGTCCGCAACGAATGCGGACTGTATGTCCAATATGCCGCGCTGCCGATGCGCGTGGTGAACGGCGACGAGCTTGAGATTCTGCTCATAACGTCCCGCAGAACCCGGCGCTGGGTCATCCCAAAGGGCTGGCCTATCCCAGATATGGACGGGCCACAGACGGCTGCCGTCGAAGCCTATGAGGAGGCGGGCATAAAAGGCGATCTCCTACCGCAACCGATCGGTTCGTACCGGTATGGCAAGCATATGGGCGCGGGTGGTGATGATGTGCCTTGCGAGGTGACGGTCTTTCCGATGCGATCCGTCACGCAATCGAAGGATTGGCCGGAGCGATCGAAGCGGCGCCTGCAGTGGTTCGCCCGCACGCAGGCGGCAAGCCAGGTCGAGGAGGAAGAGCTGGCGGATTTAATCGTCAACATACCGATATCGATCGCCTGACATGGATCGTCCTGCCGGCGGTTCTCGCCTTGTCTATCGGGCCACCCAAGCCTATGTTAGTGGCATGGCTCGGGACAATCATAGCTTCCGTCAAACATTCCACCGCGGCAGCAGCGCGCTCGCGCGCTAATTCGCCCTGACGGTACGCCGTCAGGGCCTGACATCGTCCCCTATTCTCCTTCTTTTTCAAGGATGCGCGCGCCGGTGCTTTCAGTGCCGCGCCCGTGAGGAGCTTATCGTGAAGCCATTTAATGACGCTACCGTCGCGACTATTGCGAACTCCGCAGATCTTGTAACCGCCGCAGCCGACGAGATCGCACTTGGTATTTATAACCAACTCAAGAGAAGGTCGACCAAGGCCGGCGATGACGAGGCATCTGGCCTCGACACCCAATGCGTCGCGAGCATCGCGACCTTTGTTCGCGACGTCGCGAGCAATATCGGCGCACCCGATGCCAGGGAACGCTTTTCGGATCAGCTTGGAAGCTTCCAGATGCATCGTTCGGGTTATGCGGTCGCCGGAGACGTGCTGAAGCCGGTCTTCCAGGATGTGCTTGGTGCCGATGCGACAGACCGCCTTTGCGCTGCCTGGGGCGATGTCTATTGGGGCATTGCCAGCCCGCTCAGCCAAGCCGCTTGACCGGCTGCCGACATCGTGCGGGGCCAGGCCCCGCACGATTGTCTTGGCCTGTTGCAGTGCCGGGAGACCGCCATGCCTTCGCCGCACTTTCTCTGGGTGACCCGATCCTCGCCCTATGCTTTCCTAACCGGCCATCATTTGCGCGCAGCCGGGCACGAGCCCTTGATCGCGCCGGTCCTCACCATCCAACCCGTTTCTCATGAGCCCCTTGCCAAACCGCCGGACGCGCTGGTCTTCACCAGCACGCACGGCGTCGCCCATCATCTGTTCGACCCGGAAATGGCTGAAGTGCCGGTCTATGCCGTTGGCCAGCGGACCGCGCGGACGGCACGGGATGCAGGCTATCGCAACGTAGCCTCTGCCGACGGTAACGTCAGCGATCTCTACGGCCTCATTATCGCCTGTGCGGCGCGGGGATCGTCCATTGTGCATCTTGGCGCGGCGGAGCCTGCGGGCAACCTTGCGCGCGATCTTGTCGGCCAAGGATTTTCCGCGCGGCATGTCGCCGTTTACGAAAGCCTGGACGTCCCAAGCAGCACGCTCCGGCCGGCACTCGCCGCACTGCCCTGGATCGACGGTGTCCTGGTACATTCACCGAAAGCCGGGCGGCGTTTAGCGCGCTTTCTCATGGAATGCGGAGATCTTTGGCACGGTACCGCCTTTTGCATCTCCCACGCGGCGGCGGAGCCGATCAGCGCGGTGACCACGGCGCCGGTGCTCGTGGCACAATTTCCCACGGAAAATGCCTTGATTGTCCTGGTCGGCGAGAGCGGTAAGCACGCCCCGAAAGCCGCCACGGCGCGCGCCTGATAAATGCGCGCGCCGTCCTTGCGGCGTGTGATCACCGTAGGGCGGCGGTCACCAGGATCTCGATTTTATAATCGGGGCTTGCGAGCTTCACCTCGCCCGTCGCGCGCGCCGGAGCTTTAACGTCCGTCAGCCACTTTTCCCAAATCTCGTTCATTACGGGAAAATCGGCCATGTCCGAGAGCCAGATCGTCGCCTGAAGCAAATGCGCGCGATCCGATCCGGCCTCTTGCAGCAGCGTGTCGATCGCATTTAGCACTGCCTCGGTTTGTACGGCAACGTCTTCCCCCGGAGCTGCAATCTGGCCGGAAAGATAGACGACGCCGGCGTGGATCGTCGCTTGGCTCATGCGGGGACCGGGATTCATATGGCGGATGGTCATGGCAATCTCCTTTATTCAGGACCGAAGATATCGAGAGAGGGCGAGGTCGCCCGCTTCAATGGCGGGCGGTTCGCCACTGATGAGGCTGTTCAGCAAGTGGCCCGAACCGCACGCCATGGTCCATCCAAGCGTCCCATGACCGATGTTGAGATAGAGGTTCGGGATTTCGGTTGGGCCGACGATTGGCGGTCCGTCCGGGGTCATCGGGCGAAAGCCCGACCAGAAGGACATTCCGCTGGCACGCGCTGCATCAGGAAACAGGTCGGATAGACAATGGACCAGCGTTGCACGGCGACGCTCAGGCAGATCAGTTGAAAAACCCGATATTTCCGCCATCCCGCCTACGCGAATGCGATCGCCTAGGCGGGTTATCGCAATCTTGTATGTTTCATCGAGCAGCGTGGACACCGGCGCCCGCGAGGGATCGGCGATTTGCGCCGTGAGCGAATAGCCCTTGACGGGATAGACCGGGATGTCGATCCCTAGTGGCCGGAGCAGGGCCGGCCCGTGCGCAGCGAGCGCGACGACATAGCGATCTGCCGTGACCATCCCCTTATCGGTTTGAACCCGCGCGATCTGCCCGCGCTCCACATGGATCTTCTCGATGCGGTTATTATAGCGGAATTCCACGTCCTTGCCGGCGAGATACGCTGCCAGCTGCCTCGTAAACAAATGGCAATCGCCTGTTTCGTCGCCGGGCAGTCTCAACCCTCCGATGAAGCGGTCGCGCGACGCCTCAAGGCCAGGCTCAAACGCGATGCAGCCATCCTGATCCAGGCGTTGATAGGAAACGCCATAATGTTCGAGGACCGCGATATCCTTGGCACTTGCGCCGGCTTGCGCGGCGGTTCGAAAGAGCTGCAAAGTACCCAGGCTGCGATGATCATATGCGATCGCGAGTGTCTGGCGCAGTTCGACGAGCTGATCCCGGCTGAACTCGGCGAGCCGTACCATGCGAGTCTTGTTAAGAGCATAGCTGGTGGCGTTGCAGTTGCGCAGCATAGCGTAGAGCCAGCGTGCCATGGCCATGTCCAAGCGCGGCCTTATGATGAGCGGAGCGTGGCGCATCATCAACCATCGCATCGCCTTCAAAGGGATGCCCGGCGCGGCCCAAGGCGAAGCATAGCCGGGCGAGATCTCGCCAGCGTTGGCGAAGCTGGTCTCAAGCCCAGCACCCGGCTGGCGGTCGATAACGACCACCTCATGGCCCGCGCGATGCAGATAATAGGCTGTCGTTACGCCGATGACGCCTGCCCCAAGCACGGCAACCTTCATGACCATGCTCCCGCACTCTGGCGTTCCGAACGATGGTTCTGAACGTAGAGACGCTCGTGCCGACGACCGAGCCCTGTGAGGATCTCGTAGGGGATCGTTCCTACCGCGTCCGCCATGGCCTCCAGTGGTTGGTTCGGGCCGATCAGTTCGACGAACCCTCCTTCGCGTAGGAGGCCGTCCGGCAGACCCGAAATGTCGATGGCAAGACTGTCCATCGAGATGCGGCCGACAAGAGGAAGGCGGTGCTTTTGATACCAGGCAGCGCCGCTCTGTGCGAACCTTCGCGAGATGCCGTCGGCATATCCGATGCCGATGGTCGCGATCCGCATGGGACAGCGCGCAACATGGTCGAAGCCGTAGCCTATCCCCGTGCCGACTTCGATGTCGCGGATTTGGATGACGCGGGCGTCGAGGCGCACGACCGATCGCAGTTCGCCCGGCTGTGCCAATGTTGGCGCCACTCCGTATAGGGCGATGCCACACCGTGCGATGTCCAGGTGGAAGTCCGGTGTCAGGAAAGCAGCACCGCTGTTCGCGATGGAGGCCGGGATCCCCGGGAACAGGCGGGTGATCTCCTCGAAACGCGCGCGTTGCGTCCGGTTTTCCTCGCGGCACGGATCATCCGCACAGGCAAGATGGGTAAGGATCAGCCGGAGATCGATATTGTCGCCGATCGCGGTCGTGCTTAGCGCTTGGGCGTCGTCGAGGGTCAGTCCGAGCCGCGACATCCCGCTGTCTACCTGCAACGCGGCCGGGAGGCGGCGGCCCTGAGCGATCGCAAGGGCTCGCCAGCGCTCAATTTGTGCCATTGAATTGAGGACGGGCACAAAGCCATGCTCGGCACAGACAGGCTCGCAATCGGGATCCAGCCCGTTGAGGATGACGACCTCGCATGTCGGGTCGACAACCGAAATCAGGTCGAGTGCCTCCGCCAGATGCGCCGTGAAAAACAGCCTGCAGCCTGCAGCGCGCAGCGCCTCAACAACAGGCACCGCGCCCAAACCATAAGCATTGGCTTTCACGACCGCGCCGCACGCCGCAGGCGCCAGCTTGGGACAGAGAAGCATAATTTCCGCTCAATGCGCCCAGATCGACGATTAACCGACTAGCCGTGGTCGGACAGATGCTGCGTATCAATTTGCCTTCCTCTCGCAGAAAGCATAACGCTTATCTTGATCACTTAATGATCGTATTGTGCTCGAACTGGCGAAATGTACCGCCTTATCGGCATAATCCGTCGTAGGATGGTGGAAATGTGATGACCGGTATCGATGACTATGATCGCAAGATCCTCACACAGCTGCGGCTCAATGCCCGTATCACCAACCAGGCGCTCGGAGAGGCGGTCGGCTTGTCGCCATCGGCCTGCTTGCGTCGCGTGCGCAATCTCGAACAAAGCGGCGCCATCCGTGGATACACCATCCTGCTCGGAGGCTCGCTGCCCGAAGAGGGGACAACGGCCATGGTCCAAGTCACGCTGGCGCAGCAAACGCAGGATTGTCTCAACCGTTTCGAGGCAGCGGTGCGCGGCCATCCCGAGATCCGCGAATGGTATTTGATGACAGGCGAGGGAGACTATTTCCTGCGAATCCAAATTGCAGGTATCGACGATTACGAACGGTTCCATCGGGAAGTGCTGTCCCGATTGCCGGGTGTGACCCGGATCACCAGCAGTTTTGCGATGCGAAGTGGGCGGCGCGGATAGGACGCGGCGGGTTCAGAGTGTGAGTGCCGGAGGGGCATCGAAATTGTCGGCGCGCGCGAACCGCCAGTTCTGCGCGTAAAATCCGTCGTCCAGGCCAGGAGCGAGCAAAGCACCTTTTTCCAGAAAGACGTGAAGCTGGGCGAACTGCTGCACCTTGGTGGTGCTGACGCGGCGCACCAGATGGTGCGGCCGTAACTCGGAAGGGTGTCGCAGACCGGCGGCGGCCAGGATTTCCGCAAGGGCCCGCAAGGAATTGGCGTGGAAGTGCTGCACACGCATGGCCTTGTCGCCGACGACAAGACCGCGCTGGCGGCGTTCACTCTGTGTCGCGACCCCGGTCGGGCAGCGGTTGGTATTGCAGGACAGCGATTGCACGCATCCGAGCGCGAACATGAAGCCGCGCGCGCTGTTCACCCAGTCCGCGCCGATGGCGAGCACGCTTGCGATATCGAAGGCGCTGATGATCTTGCCCGCCGCGCCGATCCTGATCCGATCGCGGATGCCCGCACCCGTCAGCACATTGTGGACGAACAACAGGCCCTCGCGCATGGGGACGCCGATATGGTTCGAGAATTCCGACGGCGCGGCGCCGGTGCCGCCCTCGGCACCGTCGACGACGATGAAATCGGGGAAGAACCCTGTTTCCAACATCGCCTTCACCATCCCCATGAACTCCCAGGGATGGCCGATGCAGAGCTTGAACCCCACGGGCTTACCACCCGAGAGCGACCGCAGCTCCGCGATAAACATCATCATCTCCAGAGGCGTCGAAAAGGCGGAATGGCGCGCCGGAGAAATGCAATCCTGCCCCGCGCTGACGTGGCGCGTCGCAGCGATCTCAGGGGTGACCTTGGCCGCCGGGAGAATGCCGCCATGGCCAGGCTTCGCGCCCTGACTGAGCTTGAGCTCGATCATGCGGACCTGCTCCGAGGCGGCCTGCGCTGCAAAACTCTCAGGGTCGAAGCGGCCGAGCGCATCGCGGCAGCCGAAATAGCCGCTCCCGATCTCCCACACCAGATCACCTCCCGCTTCGCGATGATAGGAGCTGATGCTGCCTTCGCCGGTATCATGATAGAAGCCGCCTAGCTTCGCGCCCCGGTTGAGGGCGCGGATCGCATTGGCCGATAGCGAGCCGAAACTCATCGCCGAGATGTTCAGGATCGACGCGCTGTAAGGTTCTGCGCACTGACCGCCGCCAATGACAATCCGGAAATCTCTGCGATCGGGGACGTCGACCGGCCTGGTCGAGTGGCTGATGAACTCATAGCCATCCTGATAGACGTCAAGCAGCGTGCCGAATGGCTGATCGTCCTGCTCAACCTTGGCACGCCGATAGACGAGAGATCGCTGTGCCCTCGAGAAGGGAACCGCCTCTTCATCGGCCTCGAAAAGATATTGACGCAGCGCGGGCCGCACGGCCTCCACCAGCCAGCGGATATGCGCGATGATCGGATAGTTGCGCCGCAAGCTATGTTTGGGCTGCCGCCAGTCCCAGGCGCCCAGGGCAACCAGCAGTGATGCGACAAGGGCAAGGCTCCACAAGCCATGATGATGCGGCAAAAGCGCGAAGGCGGTCAGCGCGATGACGGCGCACAGCGCCCAGGCGGCGAAGCGACCGACCTCTCTCATGCCACTGGCCCGGAAGAAGGTTCGATCGACCGCAATGCTGCAGCGCCGTCGAACAGGGCAATCCCGCCCTTCGGTAAGTCGCCGAGCGGAAGGCCCGCGAACGCCACGCGCACCAGGCGCATGACGCTCAGCCCTTTAGCAGCGAGGATCCGGCGAATCTGACGGTTACGGCCCTCGGTGAGGACGATCTCCAGCCAGCAGCTGCGCGGTCCGCGACGCAGGAGACGCACGGACGCGGTGGTCAATATATCCGCGCCATCCTCGACCGGATGCGCGATGGCGAGGACATCGTCCGGTTCGAGAGCACGGTCGACTTTGACATGATAGCACTTCCTCACGCCGTTCAGAGGATTGAGGAGGCGCTCGGACCAAAGGGTGTCGTTGGTCATGAGCAGCAGCCCCTCGCTTGCCCGATCCAGGCGTCCGACGGGGAACAGGAACGGCAGGTCTTCGGGCATGCAGTCATATACGGTGGGGCGGCCGCTCGGATCGCGATAGGTGGTGACATACCCGCGTGGCTTATTGAGTTTCAGATAGATTTTCGGCTCGTCGCGCAGCCGCTCGCCATCGACGACGATCCGCGCCGTCTTCAGATTTACCCGTTGCCGCATCGATCGTGCAACGCGACCATCGACCATAACGCGGCCTGACTCGATCAGCGCTGTGGCTTCAGTTCGTGAACAAAAACCAAGCTTCGACAGAGCGCGTGGAAGGCTGGCGACATCGGCCGATGGTCGAGCCCGCCCTCGTTTTACGGGAGAGGCGCCCGTATTGGATCTGGGAAACGACATGGGAGCCTATCAACGTAGCGGAGCCGCATGCGCTGGCATGCAGCTCCGACGGTACAAGGAGCCGTGCAAACGCGGCTTAATGGAGTGTGCGATTTGCTGGGTCGCCCGCTTCCAACAGTTTCCGGGCGAACTCCCCGACGCTGTGGGCCAGGCTCTTCGCGCGGCGGAACGTCTGCTTCTCGAGCGCGCGAAATTCAAGTTCTGACGCATGAAACTTATAGCCTCCGCGACAGCGGATCGCGATGCCTACAACGCGGCGATTGGCTTCCACCACAAAAGAGTCCGACATTCTGACCTCCGGTCTATGCCGTCTGCTGCAGGTCGGTTGAGCGGAGCGAGCAGTCGGCGGCTTACATCAAGTGACAGGAGTGGCCCCGGTCGTGCCAGCGAAGGGCGGGCGCCGGCCGGGGCTCAGGAGCCCGCGACGATGCTGCCGGCGTGAAGCTCGCGAGAGCGCCGGAAAGAAAAACTGCTCATAACAAGAAGATCGGTATTCCAGCAGGGTTAGTCAAGGTCAGGGCGATGGATTGACATCGACCTCATTTAGTCCATCTTGAGTGGTGATATGTCTAATGTCGTGTCCATTGGGCGCTTGACGCACCACGCAGGCCGCCAGCTCCGAGGCTAGCCTCCCCGAGCCCATTACAGGGCTCGGGGTCATCACCCTTCCCATAGGTAGATGGAGGCGGCGGCGAACGCCGCCGGGAGCATGACATGAATAAGAATCGAAAAGACGTGGCGTCCGCGAAGGACGAGGCGCGTACCGGTACGACGCAGACTGTGGACGCGAGGGTAGTTGTGCCCTTCGCGTCCCAGCGCAAATCAGCCCCGCCTATCCCGGATGAGGAGGACCCTGACCCGCCGGCAGCGGCGTGAAGCGCTGGCTTGGGTCCATCCGATGGAGAAGAAATTGTTGAGTAATACCGCGTGTCAGGCTGACCTTTTGGTCGACTTGATAGACCGGGCTGCGCGGCGTGCGGATGATGTGCTGCGCCTGCCCTCCGGCATCCTGATCGCGAAGCGCGTCGAGGACGATGGCTTGAGCCGGATCGAAAGACTGGAGCTATCGCCGCAGGCCGATGACCAGTTGCTTGCACTTGCTTTCCGCCGAGCAGGTCGGCTTGACGGAACGGACCTGCGGGAAGACTTGATCCAGGTCTTTGAGTCCGGACTTTCGAGCTTTACGGTTGAAGCCCAACGCCGCGCTGTCATGGCAGATCTACCGGGTTCCGGATTGCCCCTGGCTGCCGCGGCCCGGGCCGTCGACGCGTTGATCGAAGCCGAAAATCTGTCCTGCATACGCGACCGATCCGCATTCTTCCGCGCCTATGCAGACCTCTATGCCGATTTGTGGTGCGATCCACGAATAGGGGCTCCGATTTCGGTGCGGCGTATCATGGTAACAATGGTCACACGGCTCCATGAATTGGCCTGCGGCGGGGCATCGCTGGAGGGCAGATGAGCCATGCCCGATACCAGGACACCGTTTCTCTGGTGGCCCTTCACCCTCGATGAAATCCTGGGATGGGTGGTCATCTTGGTCGTCGTCATGCTCTACGCAGTGACGTTCGCGCTCACCCGGCCTGCCAAGCGGCGCTGGTGGACGACGACAGTCGTCGCTGTTGCGCTCATGGCGGGACTGATCTGGATCAGCCCTCGTGCATAGCCGAGGCGGTGGCTTCTGGATCCGTTTTCAAGGTGTGGCGAGGCAGCTGCCCGCAACACGAGGGAATTTGGTCTGGGTAACCGACGGGCGCCCAGATCCTCCAACAGTTCGGCGGTACCTAACCTTTTCCGAAGGATCGAGCGGCGGCCCAGCGTTCGCGTAATGGTGCCGTCGGGGTTAAAGCCGCTCGATCAGCCGCACCGAAGCAGCAATTCAGCCCGCCAGCAATGCCTGGAGGCCCCGCGCGACACAGTAGCGGGATTCATCGGCAACCATGACATTAAGCCCGGTTGCCTTGGCCAACATCGTCGAAAGCAATGGAAATGGCGCACTGCCGCCGGTCAGAATGATACCGCGCTCCAATATGTCGTGACTGAGCTCAGGTGGCGTCTCGTTCAATGTATCGGTCACCGCTTCGACGATCATGCTAAAATGCTTCACCAGGACATCGTCGAAGGCTTGCCGCGGCAAGGTCAGGACGGTTGGCAATCCCGCCTCAATACTGCGGCCGCGAACCTGCATGTCGCAGTCCGCACCAGACCTTGTCACGGGTCCGTCCGCGAGTTCGAGTTTGAGTCTCTCGGCCGATTGCTCTCCGATCAAGAACTTATGGCGCAAATGCAGGTAATCGGTGATGGCCTGGTCGAGGCTGGCGCCACCGACCCGCACCGTCCGGCTGACGCACACACCGCCTAAGGAGATGACCACCACCTCGGTCGTGCCCGCCCCGCACTCGACCAGCATGCATCCCGTTGCCTCCATGATGGGGAGCCCTGCACCGATCGCCGCGACCACGGGTTCGCTGACGAGTTGAACAACCCCAAGGTTCGCGTCACGCGCAGCGGTCATAAGTGCGCGCCGTTCGGCCTGCGTAGCATCGGCCGGGACACCAATGAGCGTTGATTTGGCAGACATACGCCCGCGTACGCCTACACATTCACCAGCATAGCGTAGCAGAGCCCGCGCCGCAGCGAGATCCTGCAGAACTCCGCGACGGAGGGGGCGTCCGATCCGTAGCTTTGGCGGCGTACGGTCTGCCATCGGCAACGCCTTGGCGCCCGCTGCGACCAATGCACCGTTATAATCATCGGCGTCAAAGCAGCAGATCGACGGCTCGTCGAACAGAATACCGCGCTCGGATGAGATGACGCGCAGATTCGCTGTGCCGACGTCAAATGCCAAGCGTGGCGCGCTTCTCCAAGAAAAAGAACTTATCATTCCCCGTGCCTAGCCCACCCCGGTTATATTGTCTGCTTTGGTCAGCAAGAAGTCACGCGGCAGCTGCGCATGCATCGCGAACGCTGCCGCGCAAAATCGGAAAACGTCAGTTGCGCCGATACGCCGCCCGATACTCAGAGCCTCAGTTCATGTGTGACGAATGCGGACGGCGGTAGCGGCCACTCTGAACGGATCCCATGGAAGCAACCGCCGGGAGGCGGCGTATCAGGACGTAAAGAACTGCTGGGTTCCATGCGCTTCAATTGCTTCGGCAAGCCGCTGCAAGGCATGGACATAGGCTGCGCTGCGCATGCTGATACCGCGAGACGCCGAGAGCGCCCAAATGGCACGCCCTTCGGCTTCCATACCGGCCTTCAGGCGATCGTGGATTTCTGAAACGGTCCAGTAATAGCCTTGGCGATTTTGCACCCATTCAAAATAGGAAACGGTGACCCCGCCCGCATTTGCCAGAATATCCGGCAGGACGATGACATTGTTGGCCGACAAGACGTCATCGGCCTCGGGGGTCAGCGGGCCGTTGGCAAGCTCAAGAACCACTTTTGCACGAACATCACCGGCATTGTCGCGATGGATGAGATTCTCCATCGCTGCAGGGACCAGGATGTCGCAGTCGACGCCGGCGATCGCATGAGGATCGAGCGCGGTGATGCCGTTGGTGTCGGCGAGACCCTGCAGACCGCTGGTCCGTTTCGCTTCCAACAGCGCGTTGATATTGAGACCGTCGGCGGCGCCGACCGCCGCTCGGGAGTCGGAGACGGCGATGATCTTGTAGCCGGCCGCATTCAGCAGACGCGCCATGTTGCTGCCGGCATTGCCAAAACCCTGAATCGCAACGCGCGAGCCTGGTCCCACCCCGAGTTCATTCTCCAGATGCCGCAGCAGATAAAAGCCTCCACGCGCCGTCGCGTCATCGCGGCCAAGCGACCCACCGAGCGCGATCGGCTTGCCGGTGATGACGGCCGGGGTCACCCTGCCGACGATCGTGGCATATTCGTCGGCCATCCACCCCATGATCATCGAATTGGTATAGACGTCGGGTGCCGGAATATCGCGATCCGGACCGACAATACCGGCAAAGGCCTGGATATAGGCGCGCGACAACCGCTCCATTTCGGCTTTCGAGAGACGGTGAGGATCGACCTGGACCGCGCCCTTGCCGCCGCCGAACGGGAGATTCATGACGGCACATTTGAACGTCATCCAAAACGCCAATGTCTCGACTTCATCGATCGTTGCATCGGGATGGAAACGAATCCCGCCCTTGGTCGGTCCGCGCGTGTCGTCATAGCGGCAGCGCCAGGCCATGAAGGATTTGCGCGAGCCGTCATCCATGCGGATCATCAAGCGCGTTTTGGTCGTTTCGCGCGGATATTTGAGCTTCTCGAGCACGTCCTGGTCAAGTTGCAAATGGCGTGCGGCATCATCCAGACGTGTCAACGCCTGCTCGAGCATCGAGGATATCATGACTGCGTCTCTCAAGCTCTCGGTACTGGCGACAGGTCATGCTGGGTGACCTTGACGATGGTCAGCTTGCGCTCATTGCCTTCGCGATCGGGCCACACAATCGACTGGCCTTCGCGCAGGCCGATGAGCCCCGCGCCTATCGGCGTGAGAATGGATATGCGTCCCGCCGAGATATCGGCCTCGCGCGGATAGACGAGTTGTACGGTCCGCGTCGTCCCGTTCGCGGCATCGCTAAACTCAACCGTCGAGAGCATCGCGACTACGTCGCGGGGCAAACGGTCCGCCTTGTGCATAGTCGCGCGCGAGATCTCGCCGATGAGCAGCTCGCTGACCTGGGGGAGGCGCTCTTCGACGCTATAGGCAAGATTGGTGAGTGCGTCCGCTTCACTATCGATCAAATGGATGGACGGCCTGCGGGCCGCGCTTGTCGTCTTCATGGTGCTGGCCTTCTCGGAATCGAGGAACGCGCAGCCGCTTGGGCCGCACGCATTATAGGATCGAGAGTGTGCCCCGAGCTCAGGGCGTGCCGCACCGGAACCCGGGGCTATTTGCCCGCGAGAAGTTGGCCCGCATGGTGGCGGAAGCGCAAAAGAGCAATCCGTAGGTGCATCGTTTGATGATGTCGTCTTCCCCACGCGAAGTCAATGCAGGGGGTCGCCCCGGGGGGCCTAACGCGTCGAACGACGAGGCTTTCCGTCACAATTCATGGTGTTCGCGCTCATTTTCAGCCGCTCGATCCTGAAGCAAAATGCGTCCTAATACCAAAGCGCAGCGACCAGCAGGACGCAGAGAGTTGAACTATTGATCATCCGTCCTGCTCCTGTTTCAGCGCAGAACGCGGCCCCATGCCCAAGGTGGCGCGAGCGGCACGGAGCATATCGCGGTAAAGCTGCGTGCCGCTCTGCCGACGGGCCTCGCGCTCGGGAAACGCTTCGCGCATAATCCGCTTGGCGACCGATTTGACCTCGCGGGCACTGGGGCGCCTGGCTTCGCCCATGCACGCGATGAGCACAGGGTATTTCCGACGAAGCGGACTAGACGATATGATCCTCTCCTCTCTGGCCGAGTCTGGACTTTTCTGCCGATCTGCCGATCGATCACGCCCGACGGCTCCCGGCGTTGGCGCGTCGCGGCCCACGAAAAGCAGAGCGATAGCGGCAACGCCGGCGAAGACGATGGCGGTTCGCACCAACTCGCTGTTCTGGAAACTTTTCGGGAACAGCAAAAGCAGCACGATCACGACGGTGAGCGCCCCCCATTGGGGATGCCGCACCAGGCGGAACAGCGTCCAACCGGTCCAACAGATCGCAACGGCTGCTGCGATACTACCTATAACCAGACCAAGAGACCCAAGGAGGATGCTCAAAACGCGGACTCCGGCTCGCCATTTTCTCCTCCTTCCGAGCAGAACGGCATCTCACATATATCGCATTGCGATATTAATTCAAGTCACTTCCCGACCTTTGGACTGAGGACCCAACTCAGGACCGTATCGATCCAATGAGCGTATCACCGCCAAAAATATGTGCGGCTTCCGGTCGCTAGCAAATGTTTGACAGTTCAAACGATACGCTCCTTCAGTGTGACAGGAACAATGCGGGACGGACCAGGCTTTCCAGTAGATATTGCGTCGTGCCGCCGAAGATGAAGCGCTGGAGTCGCGGGTGACCAAACGCGCCTGCGACCAGGATATTCGCGCCCATTTTTCTGACAGCATCGAGAATCGCCGGGCTGGCGTCGCCATGCGTGTGGACCACATCTGTGGAAGCGCGAACGCCCTGATCGTCAAGATACTGGACCGCGCGCGCACCATCGCATGGCCGCGCCATCGCATGGGGGACCGTCAGGAGAACAACGCGATCGGCCTTCTTGAGCAGCGGGACCGACCGCCGGAGAGCCCGAGAGGCTTCGCGTCCACCGTCCCATGCGACCGCTATCGTTCCCCCGACGTCGGGTGGTCTGTCGGCGATGAATGCTGGCCGACGTTCATCGAGCAAAATCTGCTGGAATGCGCTCGCAAAAAAACCGTGCCCACCCGCGGCCGAGCGTTCCCAGACAACGACATCGGCTAAGCGGGTCGCAGTCCGCAGCCCGAGCCAGTCGTCCGCCGTCACCGCCTCGAACGAGGTCTTGGGATAATCCAGCGCCGTCAGAAGTTCGCCGCAACGGGCGCGCCCGCGCTCGGTCTCCTCCTGGATCGCGGCCACCGCAACATCGGTTACGCCGAACCCGCCTTCATTCGCCCAATTGAGCAGACCGCTCGCCGACGGTGAAGCGAACACCACCGAGATCGTCGCATCAAACGGTGCGGCAAGCGCTTTTGCGACTGACAGCGGCTGTGCATCGCTGGCGGTCCCGAGAACAGGCACGAGAATGTTGGTCCAAACCATCATCGGCTCCTTCGATCATGCGCCATCCTGATGCCCTGCTCGACGAAGCCCGTTCGGCTTCGCGTACGATGCAAAAGCATCTCGCCGTTATAGTGGCCTAAATTTAACTGCGGACAAGCGAATGCTATTGCCGCTTAGCCGCAAACTATTTGTTGTTATACTGCCATGTGAGGCCCGCACACGTGGCAAGTGCTTCGCGCGGTCATTGTGCAAGCTTTCGGCCATCCGGATAAATATCAACAATATATTTGCGCTAAAATACCAATAATACTCACTTGTCTTATATATCGTCGCCGCCCACAATGTCTTTCCTGAGCGAAAGCCGCTTCAAGCAACGGCATCTGGGATGATCCGACCGATCACCGACGCCAGGAAAGGAAGCTGGACGCCGAGGAACGAACGCATGTCTGCATCTGAGCTTTCAGGGAACCCCCTGACCCTGGAACAATGGCGACAGGTCGAAGGACTAACCCGGTCACTCGATCCGATGCAGGTGCGCTGGCTCAGCGGCTATTTCGCCGGGCTCGACGCCGGTTTGCGGCTGCCGCAACCGCAGCCGGCGTCGTTTGCCGCAGCGCGTACGCTCACCATTCTCTATGGCACCGAAACCGGTAATGCCGCAGAGCTGGCGCAAATGCTCGCGGCCGCCGTCACGGACAAGGGGCTGACCTGCACCCTCCACGACATGGCCGACTATAAAGTGCGCCAGCTCGGCCAGGAGCAGGATCTGCTGATCATCGTCAGTACCTATGGCGAAGGCGACCCACCACAACCGGCGACGGGCTTCTTCGAATTTGCCGAGGGCCGCAAGGCACCGAAACTGGAGGGCGTCCGGTTCGCCGTCCTGGCCCTCGGCGACTCAACCTATGAATATTACTGCCAGGCCGGAAAGCGCCTCGATCAGCGCTTCGAGGAACTCGGTGCTGAGCGCCTTGCGGCCCGTGTCGATTGCGATGTTGACTATGAAGAACCCGCTAAGGCCTGGATCGCGGCGACCGTGGACATGCTCGTAGCCGAACTCGCCGCCAATCGCGAACCGAGTGTCCCCCGGTTCGCCGTCACCGCCGGCACGCCGGCGGCGGCCTATGACAAGCGCACCCCTTTTCCGGCTGCGATCATCGAGAACATCGCGATCGTCGGCCGGGGTTCCACCAAGGAAACCCGTCACATCGAATTCTCGCTGGCAGGCTCGGGGCTCACCTATGAGCCCGGCGACGCGCTCGGTATCGCGACCCCCAACGATCCCGCTGTCGTCGCCGAACTGCTGGAGGCTCTCGGGCTCGCACCCGAGGCCGATCTCGAGATCAAAGGTAACCACTGCACCCTCGGCGAGGCTTTGACCCATCGCTTCGAGATTACGGCAGCAACGCCGCGCTTCCTCGACTATTGGACGCTCGTCAGCGATGTCGCGCTGCTCAAACAATTGCACGAAGAAGACCGCGTCGGCGAGCGCTCGGTGTTCCTGCGTACCCATCACCTCATCGACATCGTCCGCCGCTTTCCCGTGCGGGACATTATGCCGCAAGGCTTAGTCTCAGCACTTCGGCCGCTCCAGCCCCGGCTCTATTCACTGGCGTCGAGCCTTAGCGCCGCGCCCGACGAAGCGCATCTCACGGTCGCGCCACTGCGGTACACGCTGCACGGCACACCGCGCAGCGGAGTCGCCTCCGGCCTCCTTGCAGACCGCGCGGATATCGACACCGTTCTACCGGTCTACATCCAGAGCAACCAACATTTCCGGTTGCCCATAACCGATGCACCGATTCTGATGATCGGTGCCGGGACCGGGGTCGCGCCCTACCGCGCGTTCCTGCAGGATCGCGATGCAAAGGCGATTTCCGGCAAGAGCTGGCTGTTCTTCGGCGAGCGGAACTTTCGCACCGATTTTCTCTATCAAAGCGAGTGGCAGGACTGGCTCAAGGACGGGAGGCTCAGCCGCATGGACGTCGCTTTCTCGCGCGACCGTGCCGACAAAGTCTATGTCCAGCACAGGATGAAGGAGCAAAGCCGCGACATCTTCGCCTGGCTGGAAGAGGGTGCCCATGTTTACGTCTGCGGCGATGCCGCCAATCTCGCACCGGACGTCCACGAAGCCCTGATCGATATCGTGGCGCATGAAGCGCATACCGGACGCGAGGCAGCGGAGGACTATGTCCGCTCCCTCCAGGCCGACCACCGCTACCAGCGCGATGTCTATTGAAGGGCCTGAAATGACCGACCCAACCGTCATCGACCGCACGCGCGACCTTTCGCAACCCCTCGAACGGCTCGGTCCGGACGAGAGCATGAAGGATCGCAGCGACTATCTGCGCGGCACCATCGCCGATGGCCTGCTCGACCAGATCACCGGTGCGGTTCCCTCCGCCGATGATGTGAAGCTGATGAAGTTTCACGGCATTTACCAGCAGGACGATCGCGACCTGCGCGACGAACGCCGGCGTCAGAAACTCGAACCGGCCTATCAGTTCATGATCCGGGTCCGACTCCCCGGCGGCGTCTGCACGCCCGCGCAATGGTTGAAGCTCGACGAGCTCGCACGTGCGCACGGCGGCGAAACGTTGCGTCTCACCACCCGCCAGACCTTTCAGTTCCATTGGGTCCTGAAGGACAGCCTGCGCCCCGTCATCCAAGGATTGCACGACACGTTGCTCGACACCATCGCGGCATGCGGCGACGACAGCCGCGGCGTGATGTGTACGGTCGATCCGCAAAGCTCGCGCTTCCATGCCGAGGTCGCGGCCATGGCAAAGCGCGTCAGCGACCATGTCATTCCCAAGACCCGGGCCTATCACGAGATCTGGTACGGTAGCGAGCGGGTCGCCACATCAGAGCCTGAAGAACCCTTCTACGGCCGCACTTACCTCCCCCGAAAATTCAAGATCGGCTTCGCATTGCCGCCCTCAAACGACATCGATGTCTATTCCCAGGATCTCGGGTTCATCGCGGTTGCCGACGAAGAGAGACTAGCCGGGTTCAACGTGGCAATCGGCGGCGGCATGGGCCGCACCGATCAAGCGCCCGAGACCTACCCGCGGCTCGCTACCGTCATCGGATTCGTTCCCGCCGATAGCGTCATCGCCTGTGCCGATGCGGTCATGGCCGTCCAGCGTGACTATGGCGACCGCAAGGATCGCCAGCGCGCGCGCTTCAAATATACGATCGACGACAAGGGCCTCGACTGGGTCAAAGCCGAGATCGAGCAGCGCATGGGCGTCCCTTTCGAAAGCGTGCGTCCCTTCGAGTTCACGACGAACGGCGACAGCTATGGCTGGAACATAACCCCCGACGGTCGCCACCATCGCACACTCATCATTGAGAACGGACGCCTCAATCTCCAGCTGCTCGACGCGCTCCGGGATATCGCCCGCGTTCATCGCGGGACGTTCCGGCTGACAGCCAACCAAAATCTCGTCGTCGCCGGCGTGCGGACGGAGGATCGGGCGGCGATCGATGCTATCCTGGCCGAACATTTTCCGGACATCGATCACTTTTCGATCCTGCGGCGTACCGCGATCGCCTGTGTCGCCTTGCCGACCTGCGGCCTCGCTATGGCGGAAAGCGAACGCTATCTGCCATCGCTGCTCGACAAGATCGAGGCGATCCTCGTTGAGAACGGCCTTTCTGGCGAGCCAATCACCATCCGCATGAGTGGCTGCCCAAACGGCTGCTCTCGGCCCTATATCGCCGAGATCGGACTAACAGGGCGGGCGCCAGGCAAGTATAATCTCTATCTTGGCGGAGGTTTCCATGGCGAACGCCTGAACCGCATGATTCGGGAGAATGTCGGAGAAGCGACAATCCTGGAAGTGCTGGCCGAAGTTCTCGCCCGCTATGCCCGTGACCGGCAAACCGGCGAGCACTTTGGAGATTTCACCATTCGCGCCGGCATCGTCCGCGAAGTAACCGAGGGGCGCTTCTTCAATGACTGATCCCATAGACGGTCTTCCGCGCCCGCAGACCATCACCGCAGCCTATGGCGTGGCCAGCGATGCCGCATTTGGCGCCGTAGCGCCGCCGCTTTACCTCTCGAGCACCTATGAATTCGCCGGATACGACGAACCGCGCACCTATGATTATGGTCGCGCCGGAAACCCCAACCGGGAATTGCTTGGCGATGCCCTCGCCAAACTCGAAGGCGGCGCCGGCGCCGTCATCACGTCAAGCGGCATGTCCGCGCTCGATCTTCTGGTGGGCCGGCACCGGCCGGACGATCTGATCCTCGCGCCGCATGATTGCTATGGCGGCACCATGCGGCTTCTCAAGGCGCGCGCGGATTTGGGGCATTGCAGCGTGCGGTTCGTCGACCAATCCAACATGTGCGCGTTCGAGGCGGCACTCGAGGAAGTGCCCGCGCTCGTCCTGATCGAGTCACCCAGCAATCCTTTGATGCGCGTCGTCGACATCGCCACACTCTCGCACAAGGCGCGGACAGCCGGAGCGGCGATCGCCGTCGACAATACCTTCCTGTCCCCCGCTATCCAGCGCCCGATCGAACTCGGTGCGGACTATGTGATCCATTCCACGACCAAATATCTCAATGGTCATTCGGACGTAATCGGCGGAGCGGTCGTGGCGGCCGACCCCGCGCAGGTCGAGCAATTGCGATACTGGGCGAATGTTGTCGGGAGTGCCGGCGCTCCGTTCGACGCCTGGCTGACATTGCGGGGCCTGCGCACGCTCTTCCCGCGCATGGAGCAGCAGCAGATCAACGCCATGTCGGTTGCGAACTTCCTCGAGAAGCATCGCGCCGTCGCGAAGGTTCACTATCCAGGCCTGCCCTCGCATCCAGGCCATGCCATTGCCTCGCGGCAGCAGCGCGGTTTCGGCGCAATGCTGAGCTTCGAACTGCATGGCGGTGTTCCCGCTGTTCGCCACTTCATCAGCGCGGTGCGATTCTTCACGCTCGCGGAATCGCTCGGCGGCGTCGAAAGCCTCGTCGCCCATCCAGCGACGATGACCCACGCGGACATGGGCGAGGAGGCCCGCGCCACGGCCGGCATCAACGACAGCCTTGTGCGGCTTTCGATTGGTCTGGAGGCCGAACAGGATCTGCTCGCCGGCCTGGAGGCGGGCCTTGCCGGCTGCGGCCGCTGATGGCCGCCGGCTGCACGAAAGGAAGGAGCAGCAACGATGCCCGGATATGTATTTATAGTCGATGTCTTCGCCGTCATCCTCGCCGTCACCGGCTTTTCGATGGCGTTTCGCCAAGCGTTCGTTCGGCGCCTCATCGGTCGCCCCCCACCGCCAGCCCCAACGGTCGTCGCGACGAACAGCGATGAGGAGCCGATCACCTACATCCTGCGCATCGCCGGCGTGATGGTGATGGTTTTTGGCATCGCGATCGGGGGAATGGTGACGCTGTTCAGCCTTGCCTAGGGATAGCCGCAGGCCATGGAAGGAAATCTCGATGGACAACACCGCTGCCTCGATCGCCCCGGACTGGCAAGTGGCCCAATGGTTCAATGCCCCCAGCCCGCTTACCCTTGAGGACTTGCGCGGCAAGGTGGTCGTCCTTCACGCCTTCCAGATGCTGTGTCCGGGTTGCGTCACGAGCAGCATCCCGCAAGCTCAGCGCATCGCGCGCGCCTTCGATCCCGCCCACCTCGCTGTCATCGGCATCCATACCGTATTCGAGCATCACGACGTGATGACACCGCAGGCCCTCGCCGTCTTCATTCGGGAGTTTCAGCTGAGCTTCCCTATCGCTGTCGATCTTCCAGGTCCGTCGGGTCCGATCCCCCGGACCATGACCGCTTATGCTATGCAGGGGACGCCGACGCTGATCCTGATCGACCGCCGTGGCCGCCTGCGCAAACACGCGTTCGGGACGGAGGATGACATGCGCGTCGGGGCCGATATCGCCTTTCTGTTAGCAGAACGGGAGCTGTCCGATGACACATGACTGTGACGATCCGATCGATCCCGGCGAGCTGGCCGACACCGTCCGCTACATCGCGCAGCGCCACCGCGCGGAAGATCGCCCGCTCGAAGTGCTGGCAGAAGAAGTCGTCGATGAGCGCTTCCGCACTCGCCTTTCACCAAACCAAGCCGCTCGCAAAGGCAGCGCCCATTCGGATTGCGTCATCGAGATCTGCCGCCAGGTCCGCCTCTTACTCGCGAGCGGGACTGTCATCGACGCCATCGACGAAGCATCGATCGAGTCCTTTCCCGCCAGCGACCCGCCCGCGTGGATCGGGCACAGACCGCCGGGAGAAAAGTGATGAGCACGCTGCGCGTCAAGCGCATCTATGAGCCCGCGCTACCGAGTGACGGCTTCCGTGTTCTGGTCGACCGGCTTTGGCCCAGAGGTGTGTCCAAGGCAACGGCCGCCCTCAATCTCTGGCTCAAGGAGATTGCACCGTCAGCGGAGCTGCGGGAATGGTTCGGCCATGACCCAGCCCGGTTCGGCGAGTTTGCGACGCGGTACCGTTCCGAGCTGAAGACCAACGTCGAGGCGGTCGACCACCTTCGCGGCATCGCCAAAGCCCGTGACACCACCCTGCTCTATGGAGCGCACGATACGCATGCGAATCAGGCGGTTGTCCTCGCGGAGTTTCTTGCCGGGCAAGGACTGCATTTCGAGCGCGATGCCTGAACAGGCTTTCGACCGCATCGCCTTTTCGTAGACACGCGCCAGAGCGCCGCGTGTAGCGCAAGGGTCGATGCGCGAACTGCTGCTGCCTAGCCTCCCCGGCGGCGTCTATATTGCCGAGCATGAGTTTCGTTTTCCAGGCCCGTACTACCGTTCCAGCCTGCAACTCGAACGGACATCGTTTGAGGGCTGCGCCGCCCAGCCATGCCAGGCCAACGCTCAACCCCCGTTCGGTGTACCTGGTCGATACTGGGTCGGTCGCCGCTGGGTTTCTGGAGACTGGCGCTGGACACTCCCCGCTTGATCGCCTCGCACGGTCCAGCGTTTCAATCGAATTTATCGAAAATCTCGAGCAGCAACGGCCGCAGCCGCCGGATTTCTTCGCGGTGCACCGCGGAAAGCGACGCGAGAATGTCATAGGCCTTTGGGGTCAACCGCAGGAGCGTACGACGACGATCGTCCAGCGCCACCTCGCGGATGATCAGATCCAATGCATCCAGGCGATCGACCAAGCCTGTCGCGCTATGCGCCTTCAGAATCAGCCGCTCGGCGATATAGCCGACAGTCGCCTGATCGGCATCGGCGGCACGAATGGCCAGCAACGCCTGATGCTGTTGCGGAGTCAGCCCGACCTTGCTCGCATGCGCCTCGCTAAACGCCTGAAAGCGCCGAATCTCGTGCCGAAAATCCGCCAGAGCGCGATAATCTTCCTCGGCCAGTAAAGCGCCCTTTTCACGCACAACCAATCTCCGCGTTGAACCATATCGCATTGCGATATAATGCGCCTCATTCAACAGCAAGAGGTTATGCCCGCCCTATGTCCCTAACCCCCACGCGAGTCGTTGAGACTCATCAACTAGCAGACCATTCCGTCGATCTGCGGATGCCGCTGCTGGCGTTCATGGCTTTGGTCGTGGGAACCGGCGGTGCGGTCGGCGCGTGGGTGCTGGTAAAGCTGATCGCGATCGCAACCAACTTGTTCTGGTTCGGACGCCTCTCTGCCGACCATTCAGTCATCACGGACAGCAATGTCGGCCTTCTGGTGGTCGTCATCCCCGTGATCGGAAGTCTTCTGGTCGGGCTAATGGCGCGCTTTGGGTCCGACAAAATTAGAGGGCATGGCATACCCGAAGCGATTGAGACGATCCTGTTCGGTGAGAGCCGGCTCTCGCTTAAGGTTGCGCTGCTCAAGCCGCTGTCTTCGGCCATTTCCATCGGCAGCGGTGGACCCTTTGGCGCTGAAGGACCCATCATTATGACCGGCGGCGCCATAGGGTCGCTCTTCGCCCAATGCTTCCATCTGAGCGCCGCGGAACGAAAGACTTTGCTCGTTGCGGGCGCAGCCGCAGGTATGACCGCGATTTTCGGCACCCCGCTCGCGGCAATTCTTCTGGCCGTGGAGGTGCTCCTGTTTGAATGGAAGCCGCGCAGCTTTGTACCCGTCGTGGTCGCCGCGATCGTTTCTTTGGCATGGCGGCCCCTTTTCCTTGGTTCGGGACCGATGTTTCCGATGATCGCAACTGCGCCCGATTCAAGTTGGGGCCTGCTCGCCGCGGCCGGCGTCGGCCTTCTGGTCGGTTTTGAGGCAATGTTGCTGTCGACGTCGCTCTACAGGATCGAAGACTTATTCCAAAAGTTGCCCGTCCATTGGATGTGGTGGCCGGCGATCGGCGCGATCGTCGTTGGTCTTGGCGGCTTGATCGACGCGCATGTCTTGGGCGCCGGCTATGCGAGCATCGAAGCCCTGTTGACGGGTTCGCTGGCGCTCAAGGTTGTCGTCGCGCTCCTCGCCGTGAAGGCGGTGGTCTGGCTCGTCGCGCTGGGCTCGGGAACGTCAGGCGGCGTCCTTGCGCCCCTGCTCATCCTCGGCGGGGCGGCCGGTTTCCTGATCGGCCAGTTCCTCCCTGGCGACGCGAGCTTCTGGGCGATGATCGGCATGGCGGGCATCATGAGCGGCGCGATGCGCGCACCGATGACCGGCGCGCTGTTCGCTGTCGAACTCACCGGCCATTTCGAAGCGGTTCCTTACACAGTCACGGCCGCCGGCGCCGCCTATGCAATCAGTGTCTTGCTGATGCGCCGGTCGATCCTCACCGAGAAGATTGCGCGGCGCGGACGCCACATCCTTCAGGAATACACCGTCGATCCGCTCGATCTCCTGCAAGCGGTGCAGCTCATGACGCCTCATCCGCAAACGCTCTCTGGGGGGCTGACAATCGAACAGACGCTCGCCTTCTTCACGACCCAAGCCGAACATCGCAGCTATCCGGTCGTGGATGGCGACGGGCGACTGATCGGTCTCGTATCTCGAACCGATGCACTGCGCTGGCAAATCGACCAGAGCCTCGCGAAAACCCTCCTCTCCGATGCCATCTCCGATTCAGCGCAACCCGTAGCCTATCCCGACACGCCCAGCGGAGTCGTGGCCGATCTGATCATCGAAACTGGAATCGGCCGGATCCCCATCATCGACCGCGAAACCCGCAGGGTGCTCGGGATATTGTCGCGTCAGGATCTCCTTAAGGCACGCAGTGCGAACCGGCTTGCTGAAACCGGTCGCAACCGCTTCGTCGGCCGAACCAATCCCGCGTCCTGAGGGTAGCAGTCAAAGAAGCTCGGATGCGGGGTCAGCCAGTCCATCCGAGCCTGCTCCACCCGCCGCACCGCAGCGCAATCTCGGTCGCGGGCGATCAGACGGCGATCTTGGCGGCGGCGCGAAGCCCCTCGCGGATCCGGTCCATCACGCCCGGATCGGCTTTGGTGGAGTGCACGACATAAGCGGAATAGGAAAATTCTGGGCTGCCGGGGACAAGGACAAGACGGTTCTCCTCAAGGTAGGAGCGGATGAATCCTTTCCGGAAATAGCCACTGCCGCCCGTCGCCAAAATATATTCTAGCGCCAGCGGGCCGTAGCTGATCGAAACCACGGCATTGGGATGATCCGGAAAGGCAGCCTGGAAGCTCGCCGCAAACTCATCACCCCAATCGATCTGGACATGGTCTTGCGGGGACAGGGGCGTCGTCGTGGGCGTGGTTCTCACCATCACCAGCTTCTCTTCGAACAGGAGTTCGGCGATGACACCCGGCCGGTGCGGTGCGGCATAAAGGATCGCGACATCGAGCGATCCATCCTGGACCTGCTCCATCAGATTCTCGGCCGTGTCGATCTGGGTCCGAACCGCGATTTCGGGACATTCCCGCCGCATCCAGAGAAGCCAGTGGCGAAGGAGCGGATTCCACAGGCTCAGTTCCGCGCCCACGGTGACCACCGTCTCACGACCCGGCGGCAAGGCCACCGCCCGGCGTGCCCGGGACCACACCTGCACCAGCGTCGTGGCGAACCGCAGGAACTGCTCGCCCGCGGGCGTTAATTTGGCGCCGGCCTTGTTGCGGATGAACACCGGGCAGTCGAGTTGTTCTTCCAGGACCCGGATACGTGCGCTGACCGCGGTCTGGGTGAGGTTGAGATTGGCGGCCGCCCCCACGAAGCTGCCGGTCTTCACAACCTCAAGAAAGGTTCGCGCTATCCCGATGTCCACTGCACAAATTCCTTACGCTTAACGCGTATTTATATTCGATTTTCGATTGCAATAGCGCGGGACACGCGCCCACTCAAGGGCGCAGCGGGTTGCGTTGAGCTGCTCGTCAATCCTGCGTCTGGCTAGGTCGGAACATATAACCCGTTGTGGAACGACATGATCGCCCTGCGCCACACGACGTGCATGTGTCGGGCGCGGGCTCAACGCGCGGCGTTTTCCGCATTAAGGAGCACAGCGGCGCTCTGGATATTGTGCCTATGGCTTTCCAACATTTCCTTGAGGGCGCCGTGAAGCTGCTCGTCGCGCACACGCGGGAGCATCTCTTCCAGCTTTCGAACAACCCATGCCTGGCCCCGATTGAGGAAAGCCAACCGATCGAAAGGATCCGCGATCGCCAGCGGCTTTTCCCGAAACGCACCCGTCTTGCGCGACGGTGCCGCCTCCAGGCGTGTGATCTGCTCGGCGAGCATTGCGCACCAGCGCGCTTCATCGGCCCGAACCGTACGCATCAGCGCCGTATAGGTGCGTGTGGCCGGCATTCTGCTGCTGGCGAGCGCGACCTTGGCCCCCGCTCGCTCGGCCTCAAGCAACGCGTTGAGATGCTCGACAAGTTCGTCGCGGCCAGCATAGCCCATATAGACATCGTCGGCCTCGGCCATGTAGCAAACCGGAGATGAGGGCTCGTCTGGTATCATAGATCACCTGTCACACTGAAAGCGCCGCAGCTTCCCGAAGGCCCGCTCGGATGCGATTCATCACCTCCTGGTCGGCTTTGGTCGAATGTACCACATAAGCGGAGTAGGAGAATTCCGGGCTGTTCGGCACGAGCGCGAGCCGCCCTTCATCGAGATAGGAGCGAATAAAACCCTGGCGAAAATAGCCGCAACCACCTGTGGCTAGGATATAGTCGAGGGCGAGCGGACCATAGCTGATCGACACCACCGCATTGGGTTCGTCGGGAAAGGCCGCCTGGTGGCTCGCTGCAAATTCCTCGCCCCAATCCACTAGCACATGATCCTCGCGGGCGAGAGGTCGGTCGGTCGGTGTCGTGCGGACCAGGATCAGCTTCTCTTCAAACAGCAACTCCGCGATGATCCCCGGCCGGCTCGGCGCCGCGTAGAGCACGGCAACGTCCAGCGATCCCTCCTGCACCTGCTCCATGAGACGCTCTGAGCCATCGATATGTGTACTGACAGCGATGTCCGGACATTCGCGCCGCATCCACAGCAGCCAGTGCCGCAAGAGCGGACTCCATAGGCTGAGTTCGACCCCCACGGTGACGACCGTTTCCCGACCAGGCGGCAGAGCAACCGCGCGCTGCGCGCGCGCCCAGACCTGAACCAATGTGGTTGCAAATCGCAGAAACTGCTCGCCGGCAGGTGTGAGTTTGGCGCCAGCCTTGTTGCGGACAAACAGCGGCCGATCGAGTTGGTCCTCCAACACCCGGATACGGGCGCTGACCGCGGTTTGGGTTAAATGGAGATTGGCCGCCGCACTCACGAAGCTGCCGGTCTTGACGACTTCCAGAAATGTGCGGGCGGCGCTGATGTCCATACAGCAAATTCCTTATGCTCAAAGCGCAATAATATTCATTTGCTTTATAGATGCTAGCGGATCGATGGTCCCAGTGCAAGGTGAGACCCTCACCGCCCAACCAGCATCGAAGAGAATGCAACGTTCGAGCATAATGCGCAGTGAGACATCCAGGATCCTTCCGGCCCGAACGCCCGCCCAGGAAATCTGAGCTGTACGCGACCATCGGTACGCTTTCCCTCCTGCTGGTCGGCGTCGGCCTCGGCATCCTCTATTTTCATGATCGTGGGTTTTTCAGTACGGGCTTCTCGATCGCCGCGATGACGTTCTTCGCAGCGGTCTGTGTCGGTATTGTCGTCAGCCTTCACATCGAACGGTCGGCACAGCGCCAGGTGCGTGGAAGATCGCACGAGATTCCGCCGCCTTTCGACATTCATTCCGTCTGGCCGCCGGTCTCCGGCCCATCCAGACCAACGCTCCGCGAGGATGGGAGCCAGCGACGGAGCGGACAGCGACGGAGCCGGCTATGGCGATGAAGAAAGACCTCCGCAAAGCCTGCATCCAGACGGGCAAGGATGAGAAGGTCCGACCGCCGCATGCCTACTGGATGGTCGCAATCGTGGGCGCCATCTTTTCGATCCGGATCATGTTGTGGCTGCTCGAAGAGGCCCGTGTCGTGGACAGGAATGACGACGCCGTAGCGATGCTCCTCGCCTCAGTCGCGGCGCTGTTCTCCATCGGATGGCTCGTGCCCAAGCCCTAGGTTAATAACAATATTATTGATGAGAAACATGAATATCATTCGCTTGTTTGATCTTTGCCAGCCCTTCACAATGGGGCCCGCAGCATGAAGGAGCGTCCATGACCATCCAGCTTGGGCAGATTGCCCCCGACTTCGAACAGAACAGCACACACGGCCTCCTCCGGTTCCACGACTGGCTTGGGTCCAGCTGGGGCGTCCTGTTCAGCCATCCGAAGAACTTCACCCCGGTATGCACCACCGAACTCGGCGAAGTCGCCAAGCTCCGCCCTGAATGGGACAAGCGCAACGTCAAGCCGATCGGACTCTCGGTCGATCCGGTGGAAGCGCATCGCAGATGGGAGGTCGACATCGAGGAAACCCAGGGCGCGAAGCTCGATTTCCCGATGATCGCCGATCCCGATGCCCGCGTCTCGACACTGTACGACATGATCCATCCGGAGAGTGATCCCACCGTCACCGTGCGATCGGTGTTCGTCATCGATCCTTTGCGCAAGGTCCGCCTGATTCTGACGTATCCGCCCTCGACGGGGCGTAATTTCGCGGAGATCCTACGCGCGATCGACAGCCTCCAGCTTACCGACGCCCGAAGCATCGCAACGCCGGTCAACTGGAACCCAGGCGAGCCTGTCGTCATCTCGCCTAAATTGTCCGAGGAAGAGGCATCCCGCCTGTTCCCGCAGGGGTACACTACCCTCAAACCCTATCTCCGCGTCGTCGAGCTCGAGAAGGCTACTCAGTGATGAGCCTGCGGGAGAATAGGGCGGCCGAAAAACCCGCCACCGTGACGCGCGGTGACGATAATGACCTCGCCGACCTGTTCGCCCGCAATCAGGCTTGGGCAAAGTCCAAGACTTTGGTCGATCCGAGCTTCTTCAGCCGCCTCGTCGGCCAGCAGCGGCCCAGCTACTTCTGGATAGGATGTTCAGACAGCCGCGTGCCTGCGACCGAGATCGTCAACCTCGATCCCGGCGAGATGTTCGTCCACCGCAACGTCGCCAATCTCGCAATGGAGAATGATCCCAACTTTGCAGCAGCGCTGCAATTCGCGATCGAGGCGCTGCACGTTCAACATATTATCGTCGTCGGCCATTATGGCTGTGGCGGCATCCAGGCCGCCATGGCGCCCGCAACAGCCGATGCGATCGGCGATTGGCTCGCACCGGTGCGGGCCGTTCACCACGCGCATCCCTGCAAGGCCGCACCCGATCAGGCCGACGCCAATGCGCTGTGCGAGCGGAACGTCGTCGCCCAGGTTGAAGCCCTCGCCGCCAACCGCCTCGTGCGCACTGCATGGGCGGCGCAAGCCGACCTAACGCTGCACGGATGGGTTTATGCGATCAGCGATGGTCTGTTGCGCGCGGTCTGCGAGCCGGTCCACCGGGACGGTCGCGGCGTGCCTCCACCTGACGGCACGGGGCGCGCTCGATGAGCATGCTTTGCTCACCATCGGCCTTGGCGGGCGACAGTGGTGAAGCGCAGCTTGCGGTCGCCATTGCGGCCTGCCAACGGGCCATCACGCCAAGTCGCGCGCTTGATGGCGAGATCGCCCTGGCCGTGTTCCCCGCTTTGATCGAACTGCCCAGAGTCGAGGCCGGAATCTGGTCGCATGCCGACGGTACACGCGTGCGGGCGCTGCGCTATTCCGAAGTCCGCTCGGCAGCCGCGACCCTCGTCCCGCCAGGCTGTTGGATCGAAGCGGACGGCGCCCATGTAATCGTCGCGGGCGCGCAAGGCACATGGCCGGGCGACCACGCGCATCACGTGATTTCGCTCTGCATCGCCGCCCTCAACGCCCGCGCCGCAGGAGCTGGCCATGCCCACTGAGCCGCCGAACCGCGCGTCCTCCGTCACCGGTGCCGGCGAACTGCTCTCTTTTCCCCAAAATCAGGAGATTTGCTATGGCTGATCTAGACTCAAGCACCTTACGGTCCTCTGTCGCAGGCGCCTCCGCATTCGCGCTCCCTGCCCTTCCCTATGGCATCGATGCTCTGGTGCCCGTGCTCTCCGCCGAGACGTTGACGATCCATCACGGCAAGCATCATGCGCGCTATGTCGAGACGCTCAATCGTCTGCTGGCCGAACGGAATGAAGCGGTATCGACACTCGAGTCCGTAATTCGCGCGGCCCATGCGAGCGGCACCCAAGGGTTGTTCAACAATGCAGCCCAAGCCTGGAACCATGGCTTCTTCTGGGAAAGCATGACGCCGGCGCCCGCTCAACCGGGCAACGGGCTCACCACTGCCATCAACGCCAGCTTTGGCGGGCTGGAAGCCCTCGGAACGCGCTTCGTTGCAGAAGGCACAGGCCATTTCGCGTCCGGCTGGGTCTGGCTCGTGGCGCGAGGCAACAAGCTTGAGGTCATCTCAACCCATGATGCGGGATGTCCCGTTTTGGACGATGGTGTCACCCCGCTCCTGTGCTGCGACGTGTGGGAGCATGCCTATTACATCGATTATCGGCAGGATCGCGCCCAGTGGCTGACGCTATGGTGGACCAAGCTCGCCAACTGGTCCTTCGCCGAGAAACAATATGACGCCGTCCTCGGCCGAGGCGAGCCCTGGCAATATCCCGCACCGTCCCCTGTTCCCGTCAAATAAAGAGGAAACGAGATGCTAGTCGATGTCTTCGATGGTCGCGACCATAAGAATGCCACACCCACCGGATGCTTTCATTTCGCGCGCTCCCCAACCCCGGGCGAGCAGGTCGAGATCAATGGCAAGATCCGGGTCGTGACCCGAGCCTGGCATCAGCCCGGTAGCTGCTATGCCGGGGCGAAATTCGCCATTTTGATAAGCGAGCAGGTGGCGCCGGTCGACGAACTGGAACCGTCAACCCCCGTCTATGATGTGGCTGGAGAAGTGGTTTAGCGCTCGGTCCCGCGGCAATGTCGCCGACGCGCTGCGGAAGCTCTTATGGACGAGGGATACCGCGTATTCGAGGCTCGCGATATCGGCGTTGTCCTCGCTGACATCGAAATGCCGGGTGGCATGGACGGCCTTGAGCTCGCCGGCACGATCCGCGAACGCTGGCTCGAAACGGTCATTCTCGTAAATTCAGGGCGCATTCGTCCCGAGCGAATCAGTGGGAAGCCGGTATCGCCCACCCGCCGCCAAGCGCCAGAAACAGAGCAATCTGATCCTCGTTCATGGCGGCTTTGCCCTCGGCAACGGCCTGTTGACCCGCGATGAAATCGCGTTCGGCTTCGATAGCTGGGAGCTCGTCAATCTTGCCGCCCCGCCGCAACTGCTTGGTACGCTGCGCCGCCCGAGCCGCTTCATCGCGCGACCGCTCGAGATTATTCAATTGGTCGATGCCCGCCGCGTAAGACGTGAGCGATGATTCAACCTCGCGCAGTGCTTTAATGACCACGCCGTCAAATGCCGCCAGATCAGCCTGGCCCTGCGCCGTTGCCGCCTCGATATTGCCACGCACCGCATGGCGGTTTATCGTCCAGCTGATCAACGGCCCCAACCCGAAACGATTGGTCAGGGGCGACAGGAAATCCGCCGTAGCGCCGGTCGATCCGATCGACGCTCCCAATTTGATATCCGGGTAGAGGTCGGCCGTCGCAACGCCGATGCGCGCCGTCGAAGCGGCCAGGCGACGTTCGGCCATTCGAATGTCTGGTCGACGCTTCAGCATCGCCTGGCCGTCTCCCACGGGCAGGATCTGAGTCATTTGCAGCGCATGGTGGCAGCTCAGAAGCGCGAGATCGGCCTCGCTCGGCGTGCGTCCCAAAAGCGCCGTCACCCTGAACAGCGCGTTGCGCTGCCGGGCGGCGAGACGCGGGACTCGGGATCTGGTCAAATCCAACGCCGCTTGCCGCCGATCGAGCTCATAAGGGGCGACGCGACCATGGCTGACGAGGACGCGGGTAAGGGCGACTCCCTTTGCCTGAAGCGCAACAACGCTGTTTAGCAGATCGATCTGGGATCCGCTGTTGCAAATCTCAGCATAGGCACGCGTCGTTTCGGCGGCGACGTTGACCCGCACGAGGTCGCGGGCCGCCGCCGCCGCCTCGCTATCTGCACTTGCCGCCTCGATCCCGCGCCTCAGCCCACCGAAGAGATCAAGATCATAGCTGACGCCGATACCGGCATTGTAGATCTGACGCGTCGGTGGCTGAACATGCTGCAGTTCCGCCTCCGCGGATCGCTGCGCATAACTCGTGTCCGCGTTGACGCTGCCTTGCAGTTCGCGGCTCGCACCGCGCGCATCGAGAAGAGCGACGCTGCGCTGGAGATTGGCCTCGGCAACCCGCAGATCGGTGTTCGCCTGCAATGCCTGAACGACGAGCGCGTCGAGCGCGGGATCATTGTAGAGCGTCCACCATCGCTCGGGCAGCGGTTCGGCATTCGCGACGGCTTTACCCGACAGGAAATCCCCTTGCACACCCGACTGGCTGATCATCGCACCCTCAGGCACATGATAATCCGGTCCCACCACCGCACAGCCCGCGAGCAGCGTGATCGAGAGAAACGAAAGCGCGCGTTTCACCACGGCAGGCTCCGATGGATCTCGCGGCCGTCCTTGCGGGGATGCACGATCACCGTGACTGTCTGTCCCGGGATCATCCGGACGTTCCTGGGAATCTTGTCGATCGCGATCCGGACGGGGATGCGCTGTGCGAGGCGAACCCAGGTAAAGGACGGGTTCACATTTGCAAGCTGCCCATCGGCACCGGCCCGTTCGCGATCCTCGACGCCACCTGCGATGCTCTGCACATGACCTTCGACCTCATCGGCTATGCCCATCAGATAGACACTCGCGCGATCGCCGACCCGAATGGCGGGCAGCTTGGTTTCCTCGAAATAGCCTTCGACGCGCAGGGAGGCATCGTAGACCAGCGCGAAGGCGGGTTTGCCGGCCGTCAGATAGACGCCCGGCTGCAGCGTCATATTTGACGCCGTACCGCCCACCGGCGCCCTGACGAATGTTCGCTCAAGGTTGAACCGGGCCAGATCCCGCGCCGCAACGGCCTGGCCGATGCCCGCCCGCAAAGTCTCGACCCGCGCCCGCCCCTGCTCGATCACCTCGGCCGCGATGACCTCGGGCATGGCGCGATTACGCCGGTCTTCCCGAATGGCCTGGGCCAGGGCAACCTTCTGGCTCGCGACATTCGCCTCGGCCTGCTGGAGCGCGAGCCGGTACCGGGGCTGATCGATGGTGAAAAGGACATCGCCCTTCTTCACGACCTGATTGTCGTGGACGCGGATTTCGGTAACGAGCCCGCTGACGTCCGCCGCGATCGGCACCATATCAGCCCGCACCTTGCCGTCGCGGGTGACGGGCGCGACTTGATAGCGCAACCACAACAGATAGATCCCGCCAAGCGTAGCCAGGATGACGAGGAGCGTCGTGATCGAACGCACGAGATTTTGTTTATGCAGCATGATCAGGAGATGAGCCAGGAATAGAGGAACGTGTCGGCAAGGGCGCTCAGCCCCCACCAGAAGAGGACGAAGCAGGCCAGCTCAAGCAAGCTGGGATGCCACAGCGCAGGATAGACGGGCAGACGCTGGAGAGGCGCGCGGACGAGATAGACCAGGACTGCCGCGAGCACCCCCCACACCAGCGCGGCGGGAATATAGACGCCGAGAATATTGATCTCTTCGATCATGGCATCGCTCCGCTGGGCTTCCCGGCCGATGGAAACAGATTGCAGCGCATGCCGACCAGCGCCCGCACCGCCTGCCGCCGATGTTCGTCGTGCGGCAACTCGACTAACGCGTTCAAGGCGGAATCCATTGCGGCGAGCAGGGCGGGCGGCGGAGCATCGGGAGCACCGTTCCGCCAGCGAATGGCATAGAAGGCGCTCAGCCCCGACAAGACAGCGCCTAGGGCATGACGAACATCATGGGGGACGTGGGGCAAGGATCGCCGCAACGGAATGATATTGCGGCCGACACGCAGGTCGGAGAGCCCGTCGGCCGCATGCAGCGCCTCGCTCGGTGACGCAATCGCCATCCGTGCGGCCACCTGCCCCAGGCGGTCGACCGCCATAGCCGTCCAGCGCTGCGGCACGAATGGCCTGCGAATGTCCGCCAGGCGGGACAGCTCGCCCCAATTGCTTCGCAGGATGCGCCGCGCCGTCCACAGCACATTGGCTGACCGAAACAATTTAGTGACCGCGAGCGTCGCGACGATCCCGCCGACCTGCGCCAACCCGGTATTGATGAACACCGCGAGATCGGCCTGGAAGCGCGCGAGAAAGCCCATGGCGACGATGAAGCATGAGAACATCGGCAGCGCTTCGGGCGACCGCTTGGGATCGGCCTGGATATAGCCCATCCACAACAGTGCCGGCGCGAGCGTGATGATCAACATCTCGTAACCGTCCACCCGCGGCAGGATGACAAAGAGGTACAGCGCCGCGAGCGGGAACATCTTGAGGGTGGCTATAAGATAGCGCCCGATCGCGGGCGCCGGATCATCCTGTGCAGCAAAGGAACAGGTGATCAATGCGGCGAAGGCGGCAGTCGCCGATCCATTGGGCCAGGCCAGCAGGATCCAGACCGCGCAATAGAGCATGATCGCAACCGTCGTCGCGAGACCTGCCAGGGCAGCGACACCATGATCGCGCGCCAGCGCGAAACGCTCGACAAGTTCATGTTTAAAATTCGGGCGCCCCGGCGAACCGATTCGGTTCGCCAGTCGGCGGCTGGCGGCGAGCGCCGTAAGAAAATCGGCCATGCGGATGCACGCGCTCGCGGTAAGCAATGACGCCCAATCGGCCTTCGCCTCCATCTCTTGCGCGAACGTCTCGCACCGCCTGACGAGTTGTCGCGCACGTTCCGGTCTGGCGTCCTCATCCCCCAGCCAGTCCGATACCTCGCCCACCAACGCCGACAGTTCGGGTCGCAGGGGCGCCATCGCGCGCAGCTGATCGAGCCGGTTGGCGGCAGCGGACGCGAAGGGCAGCACATTGGCCAGGTGCTGCTGCAGCGCCATGACCCGGCGCCGGGTCGCCGGCGCCCAACGCTGGTCGAACGGCAGATGGATGGCGATCATGCTCAGTTCGGTGACGTCAGCCGCCAGCATCCGCCGATGCTCATACTCAAGCCTGGTGTGCTCACTGCCCAGCGCCTCCGCGGTCCAGCGCCGCGCATGCGCCAAGAAGGATTGCGCCCGTGCCCGGATAACCGGTGTCGCGCTCCACGGCTGCAACAGGGCATGGACGGCCGTCACCGACAGGATCGCGACGGTCATCTCCTGGACCCGGGCAATAGTGGTGTCGAAAATGTTCGCTGGATCGTCGAGATAGGGAAAGCTGATGACCGCCGCGCTGAAGGCCGCCATCTGAAAAAGGAAGGCGCGCGGTGTCCGGTCGAGTACCGCGAGATAGATGCACAGGCCCGCCCAGGATGCGAGACACAGCACGAGCAATTCAGGAGAATTCTGAAGATTGGGTACCAGCAGGATCGTAATGCCAGCGCCCATCAGGATCCCTCCGAGACGATACAGCACCTTCGGCCGGAAGGCGCCCGCCATCGGTTGCGCCGTCACATAAACCGTCAGCAGTGCCCACCACGGGCGCGGGAGGCTCGCCGAAAATGCGATAGCCAAGGTGATCGACGCGGCGATCAAGCTGCTCATCGAAAAAAGCAGCTTCTGCGGATCAACATGGATATTGGGCAATGGCAGGCGTGTTCCGCCCCCAAGCGAACTCGGCATACTAGTCAACCGTGACAATCGGTAATTGTCACGATCAGTCTAAGACCGTGGTCATCACCTCCCTATGGTGCGGCCCTATTACCCGAGCTTCCCGCTCTTCTCGTAGATCAAAATATTGATGGTAAGGCGCAAATATTCTGCTGAAAACGTCGAGTGCGGAACTGGGGCTCGATCAAGGCCTCGGTATGCACTGGCGTCATTATTGGTACCGCTTGTCTTTGGGGGTAGGCTGGTCGCCCGAGTGATCCTGCCCCTTGCCAGAGAGACAGAATGCCGCCACCGGCACCGCGACAAAAATCAGCAGGATAAGCATCTCCTCGCTCAGAAAGCGGGACTTTTGCAGGGCGACCAGGCCCGCTGCGCCGGCCGCCATCGCAAGCGTCCATAGAGCCCCGGACCATGAAAACGGGCTGCCCCCCGCTCGCTTCTTCGGCACCTGCCCCATGAGTAAGGCGTCCTCTCCTGTCGGGCAGGTCCCGGACCAAGTTCTCCTCGCCTGGAGTTTGAACGTGGAAAAAACTATCTGCGCAGGCAAATGAATAGTTTTGCGATCTAACCGCAAAATTATTGGCCGTCGGCGCGCGCGGTCATCGTCGATCAGACAATCCTGCCGACGAGAATCACTCCGCGCCCGACAGCAGCACTGAGCGTCGCGGTCGCAACATCATTGTCGGTCTTCGGTGCAATAGCCTCGGGCAGACTGGTGCCTATTTCCGGCGCACCTCATTACCCGCGCGGACGGCCTCGATCGAGCCATTGAGGGTGGGAAGTTTGGATTGACCCGCGATGCGCGGATAATGCTGCTGATCCACGCTATGGCATCGAGCTTCTGATGTAATAGGCTGGCAGGCCCGTTGGTGCGCTGGTTCGCATTCGCCACATTTGAAGCGACGTCATCCAAGGCTGGGATCGGGAGTGCCGTTGCTCGGTCGGTTCGGTCATTGGCTCATTTCATCATTGGCAATTTCAGCATCGAGGGAGAGCAACGATTGGTGGTGAAGTGCCAATCCCCTTCAGTTCAAAAGTCGCGAAGTCCTCAGAAGCTCCATCCCCCAACCTCGGACGGACGAGCCCAGGCCTGGCAGCGAAAGATCAGGTTTTTTCTTCGAGTTTTCCGAAAATCTGATCAAAATCCCGTGGGCTGGCCACGAGATCGACCAGCGTATAGCGGTCGAGCACCGAAAGAAATGCGCGAAGCGCCTCTTTGAGGATGCCAGTCAACCGGCACGCCGGCGCGACGATGCAGCCGTCACAATCGACCAGATCGAAACCTCCTTCCGTATGCCGGACGAGCGAGCCGATGTTGATCTCGTCGGGGCGCTTACCGAGACGGATGCCGCCACTGCGCCCCCTGACACTTTCGATGTAACCCGAACGGGCCAAGTCGTTGACCACCTTCATCAGGTGGTTTTGGGAAATCCCATAAGCCCGGGCGACTTCCGCAATCGAGCACAGGCGCTCCGGCCGCGCCGCGAGATAGAGCAGCACGCGCATCGAATAATCAGTGAACAGAGTCAGCTTCATGCCCGTTCCTGTGGGGCCTCCACCGACCCGATAATTTTATATGCATTTCTGTTGCATCTTTCAAACACACATCATAGATGCATTCTTAATGCATGATTGGAGGATGAGTCGTGGGCGGTCCCTCAGCGATTGATGAGAACAGTCTCGCGCATTTGGTGAACGCCTTTTATGCCCGCGTCCGGGCGGACGCCGAGTTGGGACCGATCTTCAACGACGCGGTCCATGATTGGCCCGAACATCTTGAGAAGCTTGCGCATTTCTGGTCATCGGTCATGCTGACGACGGGACGCTACAAGGGCCAACCTGTTCCGGCACATCTGAAGCATAAAGACCGGATCACCCCGGCCCTCTTCGATCGCTGGCTGGGCCTTTGGCAGCAGACCACAGACGAATTGATGGAGCCCGCGGCCGCGATCGCGCTCCAATCAAAGGCAGCCCGCATCGCGGAGAGCCTTCAACTCGCCATGTTCTTCAGGCACGATCCGGCGCCGCCGAGCCGGGCCGGTCGCGCGATCGACCAAGGCCAAAGGGGTGCAGTTTCGTGACTGCAAGTTGTCCTTATCGATCCACGCCGATCTTCGATGAAAACACGCTCCCAGCGGCCTTGCGCGCGCGCCATGACACCAAGGTGGGCGTGTGGGGCCTGATCCGGGTCATCGAGGGCGCGCTCACGCTCACCTATGTGGATCCGCGTTCGGAAATCGTGCTGACTCCCGACAGGCCAGGGCTTGTCCTTCCGCAGCAGCCGCATTTCGTGACGCCGCTCGGGCCGATGAAGATGCAGGTCGATTTTTACGACCATCGTCCGGACATCTGATCGTCTGATCGTCTGATCCTCCAATTTCACCGCCATTTCTTACTCTCAAGGACAGGAGAATGTTATGTCGCAACCTCTCAGCGAAAAGACGATCGCGCTCGTCAAAGCGACCGTCCCGGCGCTGGAAGCCCATGGCCTGGATATCGTCAATGAGATGTATGCCCGCATGTTTCAGAACCCGCAGATCCGCGATCTGTTCAACCAGTCGCACCATGGCGACGCAGGGTCGCAGCCACGCGCGCTGACCGGGGCGATCCTCGCTTATGCGGGCAACATCGAAAATCTGGGCGCGCTGGCTCCGGCTGTCGAGAGGATCGCGCAAAAGCATGTCGGTCTGCAGATCCTGCCAGAGCATTATCCACATGTCGCCGAGGCGCTCCTCGGGGCCATCAAGGCGGTACTCGGCGATGCGGCGACCGACGAAATCTTGGCGGCTTGGGGCGAGGCCTATTGGTTCCTCGCCAATATCCTCATCGCGCGCGAAGGCCGCATCTATGGCGAACAGAAAAGTGCGAGCGGAGGCTGGAATGGTTGGCGCGACTTCCGCGTCGACACTGTGGTTCGCGAGAGCAGCGTGATCAACTCCTACATCCTGCGTCCGGTCGATGGCCAGCCGGTGATGGACTATAAGCCCGGACAATATCTGACCTTCTGGTTGGAGATCCCCGGGCACCCGCCGGTCAAGCGGAACTACTCGATTTCGGCCGCGCCCAACGGGGAGACCTATCGCATTTCGGTCAAGCGCGAGGAGTTTGGTCTGGCCTCGGGATGGATCCACCGGGAGGCGAAGGTCGGCACGATCCTGAAGGTCGCGGCACCGGCCGGCGAATTCTTCCTCGATGATGATGACGAACGGCCCGTGGTGCTGCTCTCAGGAGGCGTCGGCCTCACGCCGATGGTCGCCATGCTCGAAGCGCTCGCCGGTAAGGATGCCGGCATACCTGTCCAATATATCCACGGCACCCACGACAAGCTTACGCACGCGATGCGGGATCATGTGCGCACACTGGCGACCGGAGCGAAGGCGATCCAGGTGGTCGACTTTCATCAGACACCGCTCGCAGACGAGGTCGCGGGCCGCGACTTTGATGTCGCCGGGATCATCACCGACGAGTGGCTGGTCAACAACACGCCCGTTTCCGAGGCCCATTATTATATCTGCGGGCCGCGACCGTTCCTGCGTCACGCGGTCTCGACCCTGTCGCTGGCGGGCGTGCCGTCGGATCGCATCCACTATGAATTCTTCGGTCCTGCCGACGAATTGCTGGCCGCCTGACGCTAGCGCGATGGGCGACACACTGGCACGCGCGCTGCACGTCCTCTCGGTCGTCGTCTGGATCGGAGGGGACACGTTCGTCACGCTTGTGGTGATGCCGTCCATTCGTCACCGGTATCCACCCGCGGAGAGAGTGGCAATCTTCCAGCGCTTCGAGGGGCATTTCGCCCCTCAAGCCCGGATCTGGGTTCTGATCGCCGGGGCGAGCGGTCTATGGATAATCTATCGCAGCCAGATGTGGAGTCGCTTCCTCGATCCCCACTTCTGGTGGATGCACGCCATGGTTTGCCTATGGACGATTTTCGCGGTCATGCTCTTCGTCTTCGAGCCTCTGTCGCAGCGTCATCCCACCGATAGCACGACCCGTCCCACCGCAAATTTCCGGCGGATGGAAAGACTGCACCGGATCATCCTTCTCGTCTCGGCCGCGACGATCATGGGTGCTGCAGCCGGCAGCCATGGTCTTCTCTGACCGGATCGACAGCATCGACCAACATGCAAGTGGCTCGAGCTAGATTCAAAACATGAATCAGTGCGGCCAAACTGATTCAACTTATCAATTGGACGGGCCGCCATCCCATTGGCAGGTTCCCCCTATGTTCAAGCCGCCAACCCAACTCGTCGATTGGTGCTGCGCTCTTGAGGCGGTCGACGCCAAGCGGAACATAGCACGAGCGTATCACATTCAAGCGTCACAGGATCTGTTTGGCCATGTCATCGTCGCGCTGCGCTGGGGACGTATCGGTCGCACGCGTTCGGGCATCACCGTTTCCTTCTCCAGCGATGCAGCGGCGCACAAGTTCATCGAGCGCACCTTAGGGAAGCGCGCCAGCGCGCCACGCCGTATCGGCGTCGCCTACATGCAAGTGAACGCGTAGTCATTCGCCGCGTCGGGCAGGCCGGCGAGATCGATCGAAGAAGCGAGCCCAGCCAACCCGTTTTCACCGCCGATACGGCCTAACCGGGACTGCAGCCTTCCAGACGGCTGCCTAAATCTAAGTGCCTTCTTTGCAAACGCTTGATATCGCGCCTTGCTGCCTGAGGGCACCCTGCCCATGTTCTAGCGGACTACTTTTCGACAAATGGCCCGGCGAAATATGATCACCGACTTTGCTATTGATGATCTACGTAAGGTGCGAGCAATATCATTTCTGTTCCGCTATCCCTTGCACCTTCGCGATTTCCACGAAATGCGCAGAGGCAGCGAATTGCGGAGACATTACGCAGCAAAAGCGCTGTTCAATGATTGTAGTGCCAGCGGTGAAGTTGACCGCACCACTGGCTATAGTGGAGAAATCGTGGCTCTGTATGTACCAATCACTGCCCGGCGGGCGGACGAAGCCCGCATTTGTACCACGAGGATTCCTCCCGATTTGGTGCTGCGAAATGATGGAAGGCGGAACTGGCCTGAAATTCTAAAGGCGGCCGAGGCGTGCCTTCAAAGGATGATCGATTGAAAGGCGATCATAGCATTGGCACCCTTCGGACCGCGATAGGAGCCTGTCGCGCATGCGAAACGAAGTTGCCACTCGAACCACGACCGATATTCCAGATCTCGCAAACTTCTAGACTGCTGATCGCCAGCCAAGCGCCGGGGAGTCGGGCCCATGCGAGCGGTGAGCCTTTCTCTGATGCATCGGGTGAGCACCTACGCGACTGGATGGGTGTAACTTCAACCGAATTCTATGACGCGAGCCGTATTGCCATCGTGCCAATGGCGCTCTGTTATCCAGGTTCTGGCGGCAGCGGCGATGCACCACCCCGTCCGGAATGTGCGCCCCTATGGCGAGACCGGATTATGCAAAGCCTGACCTCTGTCGAGCTGACCCTTCTGGTCGGCAGCTACGCCATTGCGCACATTTTGGGTGCAGGAAGAGTGAGCGACAGAGTTCGCGACTTTCAAGATTACCTGCCAAATTATTTTCCGCTCCCACATCCGTCGTGGCGCTCCCGCATATGGATGGCGCGCAATCCCTGGTTCGAAGAAACCGTCTTGCCCCACCTAAAGCAGCTAGTGCGATCTAAGCTCTGACATCCGAGGAGCTTGCGGGATAAGTCAGGCCATCTGCTCGCGCCACCGCCGAGGGTGTGATCTTTGCCGCTTCGATCCTATCGTCTCCCATCAGATGGAAAACCTCGCGACCAGACGCGAGAAGATAGTCGGCGACGATCCGGCGATGGCAGCGCCACCAGACCGCCTCCGCACACATAATCGCGCAGCGACGTTGAACGCTCACACGCATGAGCGTGTCGAAACCCCGGCGGTATTCGGCGCCCAAAGCGTGGTCGGCATAGTTGTGAAAGGATTGATTCTGCCAGTAGGCGTTGACCGCGTCAGGCACCGTCTTGGACTTTGGACGGCGGCCGCCCAACTCCAACAGCTGACTGTGCACGATCTGATAACCTGACAATGCTGCAGCAAGCGCACTCGGATTGAATTGAGGGTTGGTCCGAGACCGGGGAGTCGTGCGAATATCGATAACATGTTCCACGCCGCCACGACGCAACAGATCTACAAAAGCATCAATCAATCTCATCGAATGTCCGATGGTGAATACCGGTAGATCTGATGGTGTCACAGGGACCGTGCCATCCTCCCACTCACCGATGTTACTGGAAGGCGGAGGAACAGCAGTAGCCATCTCTATCTAATGCCCAAACAAGAATAGCGGTTCCCGAAGGCGGTCCTCGCCCCTTATCATGCGCCTTTCGATCTAACCGCGGCCATGTTCGGACCACCCTTGATGACCGTAAGATGGCGGCCCATGGCCTCGCGGGCGACCTGATCATCATGCTCGCGCTGCCACAACGCACTACCGCGTAGTGAGGACAATTCAGCGAACCTCGCAATGAGTCATGAGTGACATCCGCTCTGCTTTAGTATCAGAATGGGAAACTGTAACGGATCGCCATGATGGCGGTCGCAAACGTAATCAGGTTCAGCGGGAGCCCAAGCCTGACGAAGTCCATATAGCGGTAATCACCCATTTGGTAGACGATGACATTGGTCTGATATCCGAAGGGTGTCGCGAATGCAGCGCTGGCGGCCATCATTACAGCTACGAGAAACGGGCGCGGACTGACGCCCAGGCTTTCGGCGAGTGCTACTGCTACCGGCGTCACAAGCACGGCGACGGTGGCGTTAGACAGCAATTCCGTGAGGATCATTGTGACGAGATAGAGCACGGCCAGCGCGGCCATGGGGCTCAGCCCATGAACACTGGCAATCAGAAGTTTAGAGGCGCTTGCGGCCAGGCCACTCTCGTCCATGGCGATGCCGATGACGACCATGCCCGCAATGAGGATCAGGATTTCCGGCCTCAGCCCTCCGTACGCCTGGTCGGCACTGATCACGCGCAAAAGTATCAGCAAAACGGCGCCCGCGAAGGCCGTTGCAGCAATCGGCGCAACGCCAATCGTAGCCAGCGCGACGGCGCCAATAAAGGTGGCGAGGGCGATCAGAGCCTTCCTTAGATCGAGCGATCGTTTCTCTTCGAAAACTGCGGCGTCACCAACTTGTGCACTGTGGACGTCCACCGGCGCGATTGGTGCAGGCTCGCTTTCTCGTGCGTCAGCTTCGTGCCGCCCACCGAGCAGCCGCCCGCTGATGGCGAAGAGATAGATCATGCCGACGAGCGCCATCGGCAGCCCCACGGGGGTGATCTCGAACATGCCGAACCGCGCCTGACCCGCAACGCTCGCCATGTCGTCGACCAGCAGGTTTGTCGATGTGCCAATCAAAGTGCAGCAGCCGGTCAAGATTGTGACGTAGGACAGCGGGATCAGAAATCGCCTCGGCGAAAGTTTCAGAGTCGTAGCCACGTCGCGGATGACGGGTGCTCCCAGTACGACAATCGGTGTGGAGTTGAGGAAGCAAGACACCGATCCGATCATCGTCATAAGCATCCAAATGCCCGTGGCGCCGAACCGCCGGCACATCGCGACGGCTGCGGCTATGGCCCGATCGAGCAAACCGGAGAGCTCGAGCGCATAGGCAATGACGAACAGTGAGGCGAGTGCGATGATAGCAGGGCTGGCGAAGGCTCCCTGAACATCGACGGGGCGAACAACCCCGGTCATCAGCAGCACTGCCGCGCCGCTGAGCGCGACGACATCGGCGCGAACCTTATCCCAGATCAGGGCGGCTACGACCGCGGCCAGAACTACCAGGGTCAAGATTTGATCGGCCATCATGTCCTTGCTGGGTCGTCCGCGATCGCTCCGGTGTCAACGTCCGAAAGAGATTTTATCGTTTTCGGACTGGAGGATGGCGGCAACCTTGCTATCCTGCAGTCATGCGCGAACCCAGCATCAGAACAAGTCGGCTGGCGATCGCGGGCGGATTGGCGGCCGTCCTTGTGATCGGCGGTTCGGGGTTTCTCCTCGGCCGGCTTTCGGTGCCGCCGAGGGAGAAGTCGGTAGCGATATCAACGCCTCCGCTGGTGGCCCCGGATCCTGTCGAACCGCTCAAGGTGCTGAGAAGGGCCGATCTAATCGCGCTGGCACACCAGGTTTCCGATGCGCTGGCATCGAACCGCGCGATGCCTGCTACCGTGGCGAGCTTAGCTGGCCAGCGCTTCGAGCTGTTCGTCCCATTTGGATGTAGCGGCCCTTCCGCTGAAACCGGATCGCAGCCGATGGGATGGCGGTATGACGCCGCAAACTCGACGCTTCGGATATCGGTCACCCCTGTCACATGGGCAGCCGACCAATGGCGTGTAGGGTCCACCATGGGAACCCCGGCTGAGGGCTTCTGGATCGCGCGACCCTGGTCATCGAGCGAGCAATGTCCTGCATCGGGAGTGCAGCCAGGTCCAGCAGGTGCAGATCCGGTTACTTTGCCGGAACATACCTTGGCGATCGCGCAATTCTCGACAGCGGAACGGTCCGCTTTATTCCGCGACGGCAAGCCCCTCGAGCTAGTGAAACGCGTTCCGCCTGACATGCTGAACATGTCTCAAGGCCTGCGCCTGAGGATTATCGGCCGCATCGACCGCGAGTTCGGTCCCGTCCGATGCGTCCAGCCCGCAGGAGCAGAGCAGCGGCCTCTTTGCGTCATCAGCGCTCGGATCGACGAGATGATGATCGAAAATCCCGTCTCGGACGAACTGCTCGGCAGCTGGTCGACACGGTGACGCCGGGATGAGATTAGACCGGAGCCTTATCTGGCCTAGCTATCCGTAGAAAAACGTAATTCGGGAAGGACAGGTTGGCGGCGATGTAGAACTGACCGATGATCATGTCCGCTCACAGATCATCCATGATTGCGTGTACCGCTAGGAATATCCGTAACAAAATCGGCACCCGGTTGCCGAGCAGCGCCATCACGCCAAGCGCGAACCGCCCCAACGAGCCACAGCGGATCATCCAACTCCATTGAGGGACAGCCCGGGAGGCAGGCCCGGCGGGGATGATGGATTGTTCAGATCAATCTGTTCTGCCCGTAGTGTGTTCGCGGACGAATGGCAGTTTACAAAACTAGGCAGGCCGAACGACCGGAAAGGCCCCGCTATCCAACCGGCAGCTCATGTTTCGGAAGCTGCCATACAACGGAGTGGCAAGAAACGGCCGATTTGCTCCACATTTTGTCATTCGATTTTGCGCCAGAGACGGCCGACAGCGCCCGCTTCGGCGGCCAGGTTGCGATTGTAGGAGAGCGGCATCCGCGGGGACTTCCACCGCAACGCATCCATGATGCCAGCAAGGTCCTCGCCGCTTGCGAACAGATCCTGGTTGAGTCCGACCCGCGTCGAATGCGCGCTGATTCCCGTGAGCAGCCGCATCAGATCATCCTTGGTTAAGTCCCCGAGCGCGCCGCGATCGAACGCCTTGCGGATCATCGTGCGCCAGATCGGACCTACCGAGCCGGGATGGAGCGCGTCTTCGCCTACGTCATATTCGACCCGCGCGGGAACCGCCGGATGCCCCCTGAGCTTGCGCATATCCCAGTTCTCGCGCCCCGAGATCGTCTCGATCCGGCGCGCCTTGATCGCTGCGCGCGCCTTATAACGGCGGACCTGCACCCGGCGGAACAACGGTCCTGAGGAAATCCCCGCAGCCTCGGCCCAGACCGAAATTGCCCGCACCGAGCGGGGCGACAGGTAGGCCGTGGCCCCCTCCCCCTCCTGATCGCCTTTGCTGCGCGGAATCGCCAGGAGCCGCGCTTCCGGGTCAATCGCCTCGATGATGTGATCAACATCGATCGCGACCAACTCAGATGCCCGCAACCCACTGTCATAGGCGACCGAGAGCAGGGCACGGTCCCGCAATCCCGGCAAATCGTCCGCACAGGCCTCCAGGAGCGCCCTGACGTTGATCCCACGGGGCTTATCCCGCTCGATGTCCTTGACGGGCCCCTTGAACCTCAGCGGACGTGCCTGGGCCTGCGCGGTACCCTTCTCGCGTCGAATTGCGCGCAGCCGCAGCTTAACCAGTTCGGTCTGTGTCGGATCCCTGAGGTCGAGCAATTGGTGGATCTTGCCGATCGACGCTTTGTAGCGCCCGAGCGAGGCCGGCTTCGCTCCGCCCCCTGCGCGCTCATCCAGATAGTCGGCGACGATCTCGGGCGTCGCCGGCAGGGCGATCCGATTCGTTCGACGGCACCAAAGGTCGAAAGCCTCCAGGTCCGATTTCAGCGCGCGGATCGAATGAGTCGAACTCGCAGCCTGATAGGCGGCGATCAGCGCCTCGTTGACGACGATCCGACCACCGGCGCGCATCTGGGTCGCGGTCCAAGCAATCTCGGGCATCGGTGCGGTCGACAAGGGTTCCAGCGGCCCGCCGGTAGCGGCGAAACCGTCTTTTTCAGGGCTCACCGGCCCGCCTGCTCCGCCGCCTTCCATAGCGCATCTGTAGCGCACCATATAATGAACGGTCAATTCCGCTTATGTGATAACTGCAATTATCACATGTTAATTGAGAGACGATCCCAGCACTTGTGCAGCGTATTGATATTCACTACACATTCGACATGGAGCGCTTCCATCCGCTGGCCGCTGATCGCGACATTGCGCCCGAGGAGCTCGCCCTCACCCAGGCCGAATGTGCGCTTGCGCTGGGTCGGCTCGACGGGCTGCTCTCCGGGCTCACCGTCCCCGAAAAAGCGCTATTTTGCGCAGGCTTGCTGCGCACGGTGCTGCTCTCGAGCCTCGCCCAGGCGGGCTTCGCCGACGCCGAATTGCGGTTCAATGCCTGGTTTGCCGGGCTTGATCGCCCGCCACAAGAGAGCGCCCTCACCGTCTGCTCCGCCACTGCCGTGGTCCGGGCGCTGCTGGGCGAGTTGGGGCATCATCCCTGGGAACCGCTGGCCGACGCCGCGCGGATGATCACCGCAGCCGCCCGCTTCAGCATCGACGGTCCCGCCCATGCCGAGGACGTGCTGGGGGAGGAATCTGGCGCGCAAGAGGCCCTGACGAAGGCGGCTGATCTGGCGCAGCAGGCAGGCATCAACGACGATACCGCCCTACCCTTCGCCGGTCTGGCTCGTCTCAACGCCCTTCTGTGTGCCGATCCGCTGTTCGCGCCGGTGGAACGCGCGGTGAAGAGCTTTTCGCTCGGGGATCGTGAGGTGGCAATCGAGCAGACCGCCCCACGCACTCCGCTCTGGGCCGTCGACACGGCACTGGGTCGCCTGCTGAGCGCAAGCGGGACTTGGGCCCGCCCCCTCCCCTGCCCGGGCGCGGTGACGGCTGAGGCCCTTCAGCCGCGGCTGTGGCATGGCGAACGCGCATTGCTGGCCGCGCGCAGCCTCCATGCCAGCGCTATGCGGCTTTGTGAGCTGGTCGCCGACGCACGAAGGCGAGCGGCGCTGATGGGCCAGCAGCTGGGGCACCTGCGTTCGAGCGCGCGGGCACCGCAGGTATGGACCTTCCTCTCCGCGCTCGCGCCGCTCGGGCTCGATCAAATCGGCTTGGCGTTCGGCGTCAGCCGGCGCGGCACTTATGCGATTAGCGACGCCCTCGTGTCTGCAGGCTTGGCGCAGCGGAAGACGGTCAAAGGCAAGGTTCTGCTGGTCGCCGACGAACCCCGCGGAGATCGGCTATCGCCGTCCTTGAACCAGGCTCACGTCATCCCTCGCGCGACAATGGCCGAATTTGATGCGGCCATTGCCGATATCGACCGGCTGCTCAGCGCCAGCTCTCGCCAACACTGACGAAGTCTCGCACCGGTAGTCTGTAGAGAAACTGCTCCAATCATTGACTTTTGTACAGATATAGTACATATGAATGAGGAGAAGGAGATGGCCGATGGCCACAGCTGCCCATTCTGCCCGCCGGGAAAGACCCATTCGCGCCAAGGCGCCCAGCCGTAAGGATCTGACGGGTCCGGCGCTGCGCACATTCTTCCGCATCGCCGACGCATGGGGCCTCAAGGAAGCCGAGCAAATGAAGCTGCTCGGGCTCGACAACCGTTCGACATTCCAAACCTGGAAGCGCGGCGCAGTTGCGGCCATCCCCAAGGACGCGCTCGAGCGAATTTCCTATGTCATGGGGATATACAAGGGGCTGAAAATCCTCCTGCCTCGCTCGGCTGACGAATGGGTTCGTAAGCCCAACGAGGCACCGCTGTTCGCTGGACGTCCGGCGATCGAACGGATGGCCTCGGGCAATGTCGCCGATCTCTACGTGGTGCGCCAATATATCGACGCGCAGCGCGGCTGATGGATGCCATTGCGAGGACTCAGGTGCGGTGGCAACCGTGCTACCGGATCGTCGCAAGCCGCTTTCCGCCCATATCGCTGTTTGAAGACGTCGCAGACCCGGCCGATTTGGAAGCGGTCTATGCGATAGAGGCGATGACCAACGACCGGCTCCGCGACGAAGTCGGCGATCTCGCACTCGTCCCGCCGGATGACCGGGTCTCGGGACCCGGCACGTCGGCAATCATGGCGGCGTTCACCCACCTCAATCCCGATGGCAGCCGGTTCTGTGACGGCAGCTTCGGGGTGTTCTACGCAGCCAGGACGATCGAGACCGCCGTCGCTGAGACGAGCCATCACCGAACCCGCTTCATGGCATATACCCATGAACCGGCCCAGGAACTCGATATGCGCGTCTACGCGGTCGACCTGGATGCCATGCTGCACGACATTCGCGACCTGAGCGATGAACGCCCTGCCCTCTATGCCGCGGACAGCTATGCGGCGGGTCAGGTGCTCGCCCGGGATCTCCGTGAGCAAGGATCGGATGGCATCGTATACCAAAGCGTGCGCCACGCCGGCGGCGAATGCGCTGCGGTGTTCCGCCCTCGGCTGCTCGCCAACTGCCGACAGGAGCGGCACCTGTGCTACGTCTGGGATGGCCGGGCGATCATCACCGTCTACGAGAAGAAGGCGTTTACCTGACTATTCGACAGCCAGGAGGTCGGATACCTCTCGTTGTGACGCAACTCTTCCTACGCCCAATGCCGGTCAAGCAGCGCTTTCAACGCGGTCTCTGCTTCAGCGCGCGTTCCACCGGCATGTGGCAGCAAGGTAACCTTGAGACTCTTGCGATCCGCAGCCTCCACCTTCAGCAGCGGCTTACCCGCCTCCGACAGGATGGTTTCCGCCTTTCCTGACCTCTTGGGGGATCCTGACTTCTTGGGGGGATCGGCGGCGAGAGCGAGCGCGCGGATAACATCAGGAACCGCCATAGGCGCCGTAGAATCAACCTGCTGCTTTGCGAGCCGGGTCGCTTCGTCAAAAACGCGCTGCCGCCGCTCCTCGGGCTTCAACAGCGGCTTGATCGCTGTCACATGTTTGATCCTCAAATCCTGCGGCACCGCGAAGGCGGCCATCAGCTGGGGGGGCAGCCGCGCAAGATCCAGATAGCGGCTGAGCCAGCTTTCGGTCACGTTGATCCGCTCGGCCATAATCTTCTGCCGACCTTCATAATAGGCATCGAGCGCGCGCAAATAGTCGCGGGCGCGCTCGAGATCGGTGAGATCATCCCGGGCCCGGTTTTCGAGATCAGCAAGGCGGAAGGCCTCCTCGTCGGTGAGGTTACGGATATCGATGAGGAAACGAAAATCTGGATAGTTGTGGGCGCGCAGCCAGCTGATCGTCCAGTGGCGCCGGGCGCCGCAGATCACCTCGAAATCGATGTTGGGATCATCCTTCACCCGGCGCACGATGGCCGGCATTTCCTGCCTGCCCTGCGCCTTGATGCTCTCGATGAGATCCGCGCACCGCTCTTCGTTGAGAAGGGCGTATTCGCGGTTATGGCCGACCCACATCCGGCAGCGCGCGGGATCGACCAGTTCGTGGGTGCGCGAGACAACGCTTCCCGTCGCGAGCTCAGCAAGCCGGCTTTCACGACCTGCCAGCACGCTGGCGCCAATGCCAGGCCGGCGCTGCGGAGTTGCCTGTGACACCGGGTCAATGCCAGCGACCAGATCAGCCGCGAAGTTGGCGTTTTTCTTGCTCATGCTCCTGCCTTTCTAACCGGAATTGCACCGGTGCAATTTTGCTCGCATCAGGCGAGGGCCTCCTTACGCAGCCGACTCAGATGGCTCGGCCACATCGAGCGAATATCGACCTCGATTTCGCTGTTCACCCCGTCGAGATAGGCCAGGCAGCGATTGCGCACGGCCGAACTGGTGACCGGGCCATCGAGCTCGTAGACGGTCATTAGACGCGCGGTCGCATTATCGATTTCCGCGGAGTCCTTGAGCGGCGCGCGCACCATGGCGTGCCCGAACAGCGTGCGCATCAAGTTGAGCAGTTCCTTTTGCATCGACTTGTTCTCATCGACCTTCGACGCGACGAACCGGAGAAACTGCAGGGACGGCGCCATATCGCGTTCCGCCAGCGTCTCAATCGTCTCATCCAGCATCGCGAGAAAGGCGGCGGTCGACGAAAAGTCCATCACGGTGGGCGGAACCGGTACAACGAGCGCATTAGCCGCGCGCAGCACGGAGAGGGAGATCGCGCCAAGCGCGGGCGGCGGATCGAGAACAACGACATCGAACCGGTCCGCAATGCTGGCAATGCCTTGTGCAAGGCGATCGATTAGTGTTCCCTGTCCCCGCGCCATGCGCGCGGCGATCTCATATTCAGACTGGAACAACCGCAAATTGGCGGGAATGAGCTCGAGGCCGTCGAAATGGGTCTTGCGCAGGGCGTAGTCTAGCGACTCCATGTCATCGTGGCGCAAGAAGGGATAGAGGGTATCCTCCTCGGTGAGGTCGAGGTCGGGTACATAACCGAACAGCGTTGTTGCCGACGCCTGGCTGTCGCAGTCGATCAGCGCCACACGGTAGCCTTTGATCGCGAGATATTGAGCGAGGTGCACCGAGAGGGTCGATTTGCCGACGCCGCCCTTGAAGTTCTGCACAGCAATGACGCAGCACGGGTCAGTCGCGGCGCGCCACGGGCGCGTTCCAAATAAGCCCCGCATATCGTTGAGCTGCGCCAAGGTGTAGCCAACACGGCGGTTGTTCTGGGTCCGCGGCGGCGGCGGCAACCGCCCGTCTTTCTCGGCCTCACGGATCGCGGCGGCAGTTCGTCCAACCAGTTCGGCGGCCTTGCCGATTGGAAAAGTCGGCTCTCGTCGATCGTCCGCGCGGGCGCTCCGCGCTGAATCGCGCAGCCGCTCCAGAACCGAGCTTGTTCGCTGGGCCAACGTTGCGACCGACAGCAGATCCTGCGCGCCTTCGATATCGAGTGATGCTGCCACCAGGGCCCCCTTGCGAAACTGCAGAGGTCATAGCTCAATTTGCGCTTTTACGTCAAATGGACGCTCACTTTCGCAAGCTCGCCCTCGTTTATAGCGCAGGTAGGCACATTTTCGGCACGTCAACAGCTCTATGAACCCCGTAACCTGACTCATTGGGGGCCGATTCTTGAAAATTGCACCGGTGCAATTCGCCTGTCAGGGACGGCCCCGGCGCGCCAAAAAGCTTTCACAAAAGCCCGTCCAGGACGCGATCAGCTTTGCACCTTTTAGCTTTGCAAGCCGCTCGCCCATCTGATCACGATAGGCATCGGCGATAAGGTCGATGTCCCAACCGCCTCCTGCCGAGCGAGCGATGGCCGCCAGCGTTTCGGAGCCGAACCGGATTGTGCCAGATGGGAAGGTCAACTCCCCTGCCCCGCCCTTATCCTTTGAAACCAGCGAAGCCACGGCAGCCTTCGTCAGCGATTCTACGGCCACCGATTCGACCTCACCCTCGCGCCTCGCCTTTCGGCCCGCAGAGTGGCGCGCGATCTCGTCGACCGTCGCTATCTGGGCGGGCGCATCTTTGGGCTCAAACCGGAATTCGATCTCGGTCACGGTTCGACCTTGACGGATCTCCCGCCACTCCACCCGAAAATGCGCAAGCTGGTCGATCTCTGCCTTGGCCTTCTCAAGAACCTTGCGACGGAGCTGCGCGAAATCTTTGTAGACCTCAGGCGAGATACCGAGCAGCGCGCGCAACGCCGTCATGTCGCCCCTCCAGTTCGACTGCCGGCGGTGCAGCCTTAGCGCGCCGATTTCATAGAGCTTAAGCGCATAGGTCGAGCGAAAGCCCAGCACGGCCTGTCGGTTGAGGACGGCATAGGTTTCCGATTCCTGGATGAGCTTGCGGGCATCAGGCGTAAACTCCCATTCGATCCATCCCGCGTCCGCACCATCCTCGTCTTCCGCCTCCTCGCGAGATGAAGAGATCAGCGAGAAGCGAAGGGTCGCCTTCTTACCCCGCCAAGATTTGTCATCGATCGCAAACAGCGTCCGGTGCAGTTCCTCAAGCATGTCCGAAATGCGTTCATTGCCTTTGTGACCGCGGCGAATGTCCGCTTTGCGCATCCTGTGCGGGCGGTCTTCCCAGGCATCGCCACCGGCAGTCAGGATCATCAGCGCGAGCAGTCGCGACGCGGTCAGGCTGAGCGATTGCCCTTTGACGAATTTGACCTCGACAATGCTCCCCGGCTTGGCGAACTCATCCCCGCCCTTCGCCTGAAGCGCTGCGGCCACGCGCATGGCCCGCCCCGGCGAGATGGCAACACTCGCGGGCGATGCAGCTTCGGTATGATTTAGGGCTTGTTCGTCATCCATGCCATGAAGTCTGCACCGATTCGTCCGGTGAAGATAAAAACTTGCCTGACCTGTCCTTTGTCGTCAAGTCAGGGCAGGCTAAATGACAGCTGATCGCCCCCAACTGGTCAGGATGAAACTTCTCCCCGAGGCAGCAGAACACAAGGAATTGCGCCGAGTCGCGTCTCAAAGCGATCTGACCCATGCAAACGGCCTCGCGGAGGCCGAAGAACGTCTCTGACGAGCAACTTGACGAGCGAATCGCGCGCCAGGAAGGCAGGTCAGAGTTGGCCCCCATAAGGTCAGGATAGCCCCAATCGGTCAGGTTGCATCCCCCGACTGGTCAGGAATGAGCCCCCACCAGGGCAGGCAAAATCCCCCGTCCGGTCAGGATATCCCTGCTCAAACCCGCAGAAATGCTGCTTTTTCGGCATCCCGAATCTGAATCCCTTAGAATCCGAAAAGCTTCCGCTGCGAGCAGCGGCGTTTTGATTCATTTATTTTGAGAAAGAGATTGGCGCGGCGCTTGAAGCAAGCGTTCAATCCCCCTGCCTGGAGGGATACGCAAAGTTGGCTGTCCACGATAGGCTTCCTGACCAAAGGACCTCACGAATGGAGGGTGCATGATCAACTTCGCCAAGTTCGAGATCATCGGCCGGATCGGGGAAATCGATGCACGGCCGAAAGTCACCCTGCTGTCGGTTTGCGCGAATTACCGTCGCAAGGGTGACGATGACGAATGGCAGGAAGACAGTCATTGGAACCGCGTGAGCGTTTTCAGCGAGGGCCAACGAAAGCATATCGCTGACCGAGCCCAAGTCGGGGATCTGGTGCGCATTGCCGGGCGGCT
>Ga0157369_10000451_pt1 | contig 54504 bp, 47 predicted proteins | sample C25metaG_FD_113461 | JGI IMG/M metagenome (GOLD analysis project Ga0157369, IMG submission 113461) | Corn rhizosphere microbial communities from Kellogg Biological Station, Michigan, USA - C2-5 metaG | ecosystem: Host-associated > Plants > Roots > Rhizosphere > Soil | place: USA: Michigan... | reverse complement strand
GCAGCTGAAAAGCTTTAAAATTAAATCTTTTTCTACAGAAACTGCTGGTTGCAAAATCTCTTCAGATTCCCTCAGTATTGAGATTCCGGATGGTGTGACTTATATTATCTTTAATGACATTACTTTGAAATGATAAAAAAATCTATTTTATTTTTCATCGTTATTTTATCCGTTTCTGTTTCTGCACAAAGAAGAAAACAGAACTGGACAGAGAATGTAAAGTTTTCCGTAGATCCGCACGTGAAAGTGATGAAATCGTTTGGTGACAATTTTTTAAATGAGGCTTTCGATTATTTTTATGGTTTCGGAATTGGTCTCAATACCAATCTTTACAAGAATTTTGGCTTGGGTGTAGAATATACTTATTTTCTTGCAGTACTTAAAAAACCTGAACTTTCCGGCTATCTTGGAGCACCTTCTATGAATAATTTTGACTGGTATGTTTTCCATAAAGACAAGATCACGGAAGAGTTTTTCGTGGAGGAGATCTTAGGTTACAGTACTTACCGGATGAAAAGTCAATATTTGGATAATTGCGGAAAATTCATGGAAGGAAACGGGGGGCTTAATTTCGGAGGAAAAGCAATCTATGTTCTGGATGTAGAAGGCGTTCAGGAAGTTGTTCTTGGTGCAAAGCTCAACTTCTACAATGCCAAAATCGGAAATCAGAATCCGGATATCGAAAAGTATTATTCCAAAGCGACATTACTGAACATCAGTCTAGCTTACCGATTTAATTTTTAAGGAGATTTTAAGCTATTATAATTTCTGGTTAAAGTTTTATATTTCTCATTTCGAATCAATTATTACTATAAATTTGCTTAATCAAAAACCAAAAACAGTCACTAAAATGAAAAATTTATTAACAACATTATTGCTTACTTTCGGAGTAGGATTGGCAACAGCACAAGCAACACCTGCTGCAACTGCAAAAGCTGCGAAAACAGAAGTTAAAGCGAAAACCGCAAAAACGTCAGTAGAAGCAAAAGCCGCAAAAGTGGCAAACACTCCCGATGTAAAAATGAAAAAAGACGGAACACCGGACAAAAGATACAAAGCCGCCAAAACCCTGAAAAAGGACGGAACGCCAGACAAGCGTTACAAGGTTAACAAGTAATTTATCTCGATCTTCTAAGAGAAGGATAATTTAATTTTTCATAACTTTTATTTTTTTAAGACTTTACAAAATTTGTAAAGTCTTTTTTTTGGTTCGTGATTTGATTAAAGTTTATCATCAATAAAAATATCATTATGAATAATCCTAAACCAATGCTTACCCTGTCCCAAGTGATGGAAAAGCTAAGACAAAAAGGCATCACCAAAGAAATTCTAATGAACGAGGATAAAAAATTTGTGCTTCGGGATGAAGGAATTGTCTATAAACCGGAAGATCTGAAGATCATCAGAACCTACAGATTCGAAGGTGCAAGCGATCCCGGAGATAATGTAGCGTTGTATCTGTTACAGGATATTTATGGCAACAAGGCGATGATCATAGATTCTTACGGCGCAAACAGCAATTACAGCGGACCGGAATTCGATGACTTTCTGAAAAAAATAGAAGAAGACGAACAAAAGGAAGAATATGATTTTTAATTTTCTTTTCAATCATAATAAAAAAACCTTGGCTTATAAAAGTCAAGGTTTTTATTTTTTTAAATTTTGATAATCAGCAACGTTTTTTTCAAACCGTCTTCGATTCCTTTCCAATAGAAGTTGAAGAACGATCTTTCCTTATTCCGTTCTACATAAATATCTACGGATTCCGGAAATTTCTGAGAATCTTTCTTTACCAAAAGATTGGCAACGCCGGATAAGAATTTCTTTTTCTGTTTTGTGTCTTTATCCAAAATATTCACTTTCAAATCTTTATGCGTGATTTTGAATTTACCATTCATAATATCATTATTCCCTTTGAAATTATAATTGAGACTTGTGATCGTTCCGGTCGCTGTAATATTCATGTAAGGTTTGATAAAAGGCGTGATGTCAACAGCCGGCAAATCATTAATATAACCACCAATTGTAAAATTATCCCGAAGATCGGCGGTATCAAAGTTCCAATTGACGAGCATTGGAGACGTATCCATAAACTTACAGTTGATTTTGATCGGAACTTTCGTATTTGCGCCTTTCTTTTTATTAGAATTAAGATTTTTGACATTCATATCAAAATGTGTGAAGATCACTTTTCCCGGTCCGTTCGTATCCGGCTTGTCTTCTTCATACACCAGCCTTGAATCAATAAGGTTCAGATTATCAACAACTAAAGGAAATTTTATATTTCGTAAAACTTTCGAATAAAGTAATTTTTCCTTTGGGTTGTCTTTCGGAATTTTGCTTCGGAAAATATTGGCATCCACCTGATTCAGTTTTGCAGATTTCAGATGAAGATCCAATTCTTTTTCGAAAGTCCAGTCGATTCCGGAAAGTAGAATTCTGTTTGCCGAGATATTAAACTGATCATCCTCCATCGGAATTGTTCTCACAAACTCAGCTCGTGACATTTTTGGAATCATTTTAAAATTCACCAAATCAATTAATTGCAAAGTCATATTGAAGCTTGACAAACTTAAATTATAATGTTTTCCGGAGTCGTAAAAAAAGGTATTTCCAACAATCTTATAATCTTTAAATTTGAAAGGTAATTTGTTCTTCGAAGTGTCTTCATCCATTATGAATTCTTTTACATTAGCATCAAATTTCGCCAATGACAGAGATTTTTCGCCATTTGATTTCAGCATTGATAAAGTTCCATTTTTAATATCAATATTCCCGAAATTCAAATCGATTCCTTTCTTTTTAGTATTTTTTGTTTTAATGATTTTCTGATCTCTGTTTTGAATGACGAATTCCGGATCAATGAATTGAGCGTTTGTCAGATTCAGTTTGGTCTTATCGAAAATCAGATCATCGAATGAAACTTTCTTGCTTCTGATATTGAAAAGACTTTTCTGTTTTGTAAAACTCTTTTCCCAATCTTTAAAATCCAATATTGATTTCAGTTCAAAATCATTGATTTCCAATTGACCATTATTCGTCTTAACATCAGAAGAATTAATCGTATAAACATCGCTGATTCGTGCAAAGAAATCTTTTGCTGTGATTTTATAACTGTCCAGTGCAAACGGCAATTCATCCGGATTATCGTTCAGACTCAGATTTTTGATTTCAAGATTAAGGTTTTTTGCAGAGAAAACTTTTGAGTCATCCGGTTTTATAACTTCGATGTTTCCTTTTGTAATATCAATGTTCCTGATTAGAAAAGGCATTGGTTCTTTTGCGGAATCTTTGGTTTTTGGTTGAGCCAGTCTGATTTTAAGACGTGGATTCGTCAATCGGATAGAATTGGTGTTGATTTTTTTGTTTTTAATTAAATCAATAATGCCTAATCTGCTGACATTCAAACCATCTACAAATCCATCAATCGCCAGGACTTTTTTGTCATCAGGATTTTTAGATTTAATTAAAATATCATCGGCCGAAATACTTCCGCTGAGAATTTCGACATTCAAAGTTTTATAAGTGATTGCGTAAGGTGTTTTGTTCTTGATATAATCCGGAAGCTGATATTTCAGCCAGAGACTGAATCCGATATTTAATACCAATATGAGAAGTAAAATACTTCCAACAACTATTCCGGTAACTTTTAAAGTTTTTTTCATCTAATTTTTTCTAACTAATTGATTACTAAAAACCGTTCCAACTTTACACCGTCAGTTCCACCACATAACCTTCGTGACCTCTTACATTAATAAAATCATCGCCTTCAAAAGATAAATACTGACCTTTGATTCCCTTCAAAACACCATTGAATTCCGGTTTTTTATCCAGCGTAAAGACATTGATCTTCTCAGGTTTTTCATAAGGAAAATCGAGCTTGATGATATTGTCATCGCTCACAGCAAACTTCTTGAAATCATTAGGGAAATAGTCTGCAATTTTATTTCGGAAATCGATCAGATCCAAAGTATCCTCATAATCATCCTGAAGCATTTTCTTTGGATTGGTCTTATCGGCAACGTGTTTTTTGAGTTCAACCTCTATCATTCCGGCTTCATAGCGGTTATCGGTTACAGCAATCGGTAAGGCGAAAGTCGCACCCTGATCGATCCATCTTGTCGGGATTTGAGTTTCTCTTGTAACTCCAACCTTCACATCGCCTGTGTAAGCCAAATAAACAATATGCGGAACAAGCTGAATCGCCTTTTCTATGTCTAAATCTCTCTCGCCAATTCCAAGATGTGCAGTTGAAAGTTCCGGACGGATAATCGTATCACTCGCATAAGGACTTTCGAAGAAACATTTTTTACAAAATCCCATTCGGTAAATCTTTTCATCATTTCCGCAATTCACGCATTGATAGCCGATATGTTTGATGTGAAGTTTTTTCCCGAACAGCTGATTCATGTTGATAAGATCACCATTCAGATTCATATAATACTGTATTGGCTGGCCGTTTTGAGAGATCATTTTAAGGATTTGTCCGGAGAATTGCATTTTATCGAGGTTTGAAATTTCGATTAAAAGTAAGTATTATTAATTAATTTCGAATGAAATTATATTTGTTGATTTAATTTAAAATAATATATTTGCTACCCATTAAAAACATTTATAATGAAAAATATTTACGCATTAGTAACATTATTAGTAACAACTTTAGTTTATTCTCAAACTACAATCTATTCCGAAAACTTTGGAACACCGGCTGCAACAACTCTTTTAACAGCTTATACAGGTTATCAAAACTCTGCTCCAATTACATATTCCGGAACGGCAGATGTGAGAACATCTACACCATCAGATTATGCAGGTGCAAGTGCCAGCGGTTGTGTATTTTTGGGAGCATTCACAACTGCTTCCGGGACGCCTGCTAAAACACTCATCATCAGCGGAATAAACACATTTAATTATCAAGACTTGAGTCTTTCTTTCGGTCACCAAAAAGGTACCAATGCAGGAAGCAACGAATTAAAAGTCGAAGTAAGTTCAGACGGAACCAATTGGACTCCATTATCTTATACAAGACCAACAGGTTCCGGAACATCTACCTGGCTTGTAATCAATGCAACCGGCACGATTCCAGCAGCTTCTAATCTTAGAATAAGATTTACAAACCCATTAGATTCTAATGTAGGCTTCAGAGTAGATGATATTAAATTAACCGGAACCGCAACTTTAGCTGTAAATAATGTTAAAAAAGATCATTTTAACATTTATCCAACCGTAGTAACCAACGGCGTGATCTGCATTACTTCTGAAAGTAATAATCCCAAAAAAATAACTGTCTATGATTCTTCTTCAAGACTTGTAATCAGCAGAGGTACAGAAAAAGAAGTAAACGTTTCACAACTTTCCAAAGGAACTTATGTAATAAACGTAGAAGAAAATGGTATCGTAGAATCCAAAAAATTCATCATTAAGTAATATTTAACCTATCGATATTAAAAAGAATCTCTTAATTAGGAGATTCTTTTTTTGTTTAATTCTTATCTTCGCAACACAATTTTTTTTATGAATTATCTTATCACTGGCGGAAGTGGCTTTATCGGTTCTCATTTGGTAGAACAACTTTTGAAAAATGGACATTCTGTCATTAATATTGACAACTTCGATGATTTTTATGATTATAAAATTAAGATTCAAAATACTTTAGAATCTTTATGTTCAAATGCTAGATTTAATTTCACAGAAAAGGAGACCGACATACAAAAACTATCAACTGATACAAAATCAGATAATTATCAATTATATTATCAGGATATTCGAGATAAAATAGGTTTAGAAAATATTTTCCGTAATCATAAATTTGATTTAGTTATTCATTTGGCAGCTTTGGCAGGCGTTCGTCCCTCTATAGAAAGACCTTTGGAATATGAGGAAGTCAATATCCGAGGAACTCAGAATCTTTGGGAACTTTGCAAAGAATTCGGAATTAAAAAATTTGTTTGCGCTTCATCATCAAGTGTTTATGGAAATAACGAGAAAATCCCTTTCTCTGAAGCGGATAATGTGGACAATCCCATTTCACCTTATGCAGCAACAAAAAAATGTGGCGAAATTATTGGCCACGTTTATCACAGCCTTTATAATATTGATATTATTCAGTTAAGATTTTTCACGGTTTATGGTCCGAGACAAAGACCGGATCTTGCAATTCATAAATTCACTAAACTGATTTCAGAAAATAAGGAAATCCCTTTCTATGGCGATGGTTCTACAGCAAGAGATTATACTTTTATCGATGATATTATTGATGGAATTTTAAAATCAATCAAATATCTTGAAACCAACGAAAACGTTTATGAGATTATCAATCTTGGAGAAAGCGAAGTCGTAACCCTTAATGAAATGCTTTCAGTTTTAGAAACCACAATTGGAAAAAAGGCAAATAAGAAAATACTGCCAATGCAACCGGGAGATGTCCAGAAAACAAATGCTGACATCACAAAAGCCAGGACATTAATCGGCTATTCTCCAAGCACAAACTTCCAAAATGGCATAAAAAAATTTGTGGAATGGTTTTTGGGAAATCCGCAGTATTAGCCTACGATCACAACCGAATTTAAATATTAAATAAAATAATTTTTAAATATTGTTGAAAATCAGTAGAAAAGTGTATAAAGTATCACCTAATTTTTTACTTTTGCAAAAAATTTAAATTATGTATTGGACATTAGAATTAGCATCTTACCTTAGCGATGCACCTTGGCCGATGACCAAGGCAGAATTGATTGACTACGCCATCAGAACCGGAGCGCCTATGGAAGTTGTAGAAAACCTACAGGCTATCGAGGACGAAGGAGAAATCTACGACGCGATTGACGAAATCTGGAGCGACTATCCTACAGACGAGGATTACCTCTGGAACGAAGACGAATATTAATTCGTTTTTGGCATTCGGTTTACCTTTTGCCAAATTCCTTGTAAATAAAATAACGCAGTTAGCCTAAAGCTAAGTGCAAACCGCAAATAGCAAATTATGAGTTTTTTAAATACCGTTCTTAAAAGTTTTTTGGGAGACAAAAATGCAAAAGATCTTAAAGAAGTAAAAAAAGTTGTCACAAAGATAAAAGCAGTTGAATCCGGCATCCAATCATTAACTGATGATGGATTGAGAGAGAAAACAGCAGAATTTAAAGAAAAATTAAAAACTGCAACTGCCAAGTTTACAACCCAAATCGAAGAGACTAAAGAGCAGATAAAAAACTCAACCAACGTTGACGAGAAAGAAGCCCTTTTTACTAAAATCGAAACTCTTAAAAAAGAGTCTTACGAAGTTGAAGAAAAAGTATTGGCTGAAGTTCTTCCGGAAGCTTTTGCTTTGGTAAAAGAAACATCCAGACGTCTGGCACAGAACGGAGAAATCCGCGTAACGGCTACAGACCGCGATCGTGAACTTGCTGCAACAAAAGATTTTGTAGTTCTTGAGGGCGAAACTGCCGTTTGGAAAAACAAATGGGATGCCGCAGGAACGCCTGTCGTTTGGGATATGGTTCACTATGACACGCAGTTTATCGGTGGTGTTGTACTTCACGAAGGGAAAATTGCTGAGATGGCAACTGGAGAAGGGAAAACGCTTGTTGGAACTTTACCCATCTATCTTAATGCACTTCCTGGTCGTGGCGTTCACGTTGTAACTGTCAATGATTATTTAGCAAAACGTGACTCCGCATGGATGGGTCCATTGTATGAATTCCATGGTTTGAATATCGATTGTATCGATCTTCACCAGCCAAACTCAGATGCCAGAAGAAAAGCTTACCAAGCGAGTATCACTTACGGAACGAACAACGAATTCGGTTTTGATTATTTGAGAGATAATATGGTAACTTCTCCTACAGAATTAGTTCAGGGGGAATTGAATTTTGCTATCGTGGATGAGGTGGATTCAGTTTTGGTGGATGACGCAAGAACACCATTGATTATTTCCGGTCCGGTTCCACAAGGCGACAGACAGGAATTTGATGTTCTTAAGCCTTCCATCGATAGAATCGTTGAAGTTCAGAAAAAAACAGTTTCAGTTCTTTTCAACGAAGCAAAAAAATTGATCGCTGCCGGAAAAACTAAAGAAGGAGGTTTTAAATTGCTTCAGGCTTACAGAGGTCTTCCGAAAAACAGACAATTGATTAAATTCTTATCAGAAAGCGGAAATCGTGCATTGCTTCAGAAAGTTGAAGGGCAATATATGGCGGACAATAACCGTGATATGCCAATCGTAGATAAAGATCTTTATTTCGTAATCGATGAGAAAAATAATCAAATCGATTTGACTGACAAAGGTGTTGAATATATGTCTGCAGGTAACGAAGATCAGCAATTCTTTGTTTTAACAGACATCGGAACAGAAATCGCTGAACTTGAAAAGAAAAACCTTTCCAAAGAAGAGGAATTCGCTGCCAAAGAAGAATTGTACAGAGATTTCTCCATCAAATCTGAGCGTATTCATACTTTAAATCAATTATTGAAAGCTTATACATTATTCGAAAAAGATGATGAATATGTTGTAATTGATGGTGAGGTAAAAATCGTTGACGAACAGACTGGCCGTATTATGGAAGGAAGACGTTACTCTGACGGACTTCACCAGGCGATTGAAGCTAAAGAAAATGTAAAAATAGAAGCTGCAACTCAAACGTTTGCTACGGTTACTTTGCAGAATTACTTCCGTATGTACAACAAGTTAGCCGGGATGACCGGAACTGCGGAAACAGAAGCAGGAGAATTCTGGCAGATTTACAAACTGGATGTTGTGGTAATTCCTACCAACAGACCAATCCAAAGAGATGACAGACAAGATTTGGTTTTTAAAACCAATCGTGAAAAATACAATGCAGTAATCGAGGAAATTGAAAAATTAGTAGAAGCCGGAAGACCTATTTTGGTTGGTACAACTTCTGTTGAGATTTCTCAGTTATTGTCAAGAGCCCTTCAATTAAGAAAAATTCCTCACAACGTTTTGAATGCGAAACTTCACAAGAAGGAAGCAGAAATCGTAGCAGAAGCTGGTGGTGCTGGTGTTGTAACCATTGCAACCAATATGGCTGGTAGAGGAACGGATATCAAACTGAAAGGCGAAGTAAAAGCCAACGGTGGTCTAGCGATCATCGGAACAGAAAGACACGACTCAAGACGTGTTGACAGACAGTTAAGAGGTAGAGCGGGACGTCAGGGAGATCCGGGAAGTTCTCAATTCTATGTTTCTTTGGAAGATAATTTGATGCGTCTTTTCGGATCCGAAAGAATTGCTAAAATGATGGACAGAATGGGACATAAAGATGGTGAAGTGATTCAGCATTCTATGATTTCCAAATCTATTGAAAGAGCTCAGAAAAAAGTGGAGGAAAATAACTTCGGTGTCAGAAAAAGATTACTTGAGTATGATGATGTAATGAACAAACAACGTGACGTAATCTACAAACGCAGAAAGAATGCCTTGTTCGGAGATCACCTGAAGTATGATATTGTAAATATGATCTATGATACAGCTGCAGCGATTGTTTCTCAGTCCAAAGCAACCGGAAATTATAAAGATTTCGAATTTGATATCATTAAATATTTTACAATGGAATCGCCTGTAACAGAAGCAGAATTTTCCAGCACTCAGATTCCTGCGCTTACAGATTTGGTTTTCAAAGCAGCTAAAGAAGATTATGATCTTAGATTGAATCTTCTGAAAGAAAAAGCATATCCAATCATTGAAAATGTTTTCCTTAATCAAGGTTCTATGTTCAAAATGATTCAGGTTCCTTTTACAGACGGAATCAAGACAATGACAATCGTAACTGACTTGAAAGAAGCTTACGAAACTAAATGTGAATCATTAATAACTGATTTCGAAAAGAATATCTCTTTATCAATCATTGATGAAAACTGGAAAACACACTTGAGAGAAATGGATGACCTTCGTCGTTCTTCCCAAGGTGCGGTTTATGAGCAAAAAGATCCGTTGGTAATTTATAAGCAGGAATCCTTCTACTTATTCAGTGAAATGGTAGAAAAAGTGAACAAAGAAATTGTTTCTTTCTTGTACAAAGGAGAGATTCCGGCATAAGGAATTTTCAATATAAAATTAAAACCCGTTGATATTCAGCGGGTTTTTGTTTATAATAATTCTAAATAAAATGATAAAAATCATAAAGTTTGTTAATTTAGAATAAGTAAAAATAATAACTTTGCAAAAAATTATTCTAACAATGAAGAAAGTTATTGTAAGTGCTGTGGTTCTAGTTTCCACCTTTGCTTATTCTCAGGAGAATGACACAATCAATAAATCAACTGAAATTGATGGCGTTATAGTAAACGGTTATATCACAAGAGACAGAGAGTCTGTGAACAAAATGCCTCTGAAGGAAATTGAAAATCCTCAGGTTTATAATACTGTAAATAAAAATGTTATCAAAGAACAGGTTGTTACAAATTTCAATGATGCACTTAAAAACGTAACTGGTATTGCAAGATTATGGGAATCCACAGGAAGAGGAAATGATGGTGGTGAATATTACACAATGAGAGGTTTTTCTCTACAGCCAAGTTTGGTAAACGGAATGCCAAGTCTAAGCAATGGAACTCTTGATCCTGCAGGAATTGAAACGATTGAAGCCATCAAAGGACCTTCCGGAACTTTATATGGAGGAAGTGTTATTTCTTACGGTGGTTTGATTAATGTAATCACAAAAAAGCCTTACAATAATTTCGGAGGAGAAATTAACTATGTAAACGGGAGCTACGGACTGAACAGAATTACAGCTGATGTAAATACACCACTGAGCAAAAACTTATTTGCCAGAGTGAATGCAGCTTATCAGAAAAATAATACTTTTCAAGATGCGGGTTTCAACGAATCTTTCTATGTTGCACCTTCCATTAAATTTGTTGCAAACGACAGATTGACATTCTTTGTAAATACAGAGATCAAAACCTCTGAATCAGCTAATGCACCAATGATTTTTTTGAATAGAAATAATCCTTTAACTTTTAACTCTATTGGATTATTCAAGGAGAATTATAAAAAGTCCTACACAAGTAATGATTTAACAATCAACAATTATACTTTTAATTTACAGGCACAGGCTCAATACAAAATATCTGATAATTGGAAATCACAAACCATTTTATCCAGAAGTAATACAAAAACAGATGGTTATTACTCATATTTATGGGATAGTTCTAATGGCGGAGATTTTACAAGGTTTATTTCTAAAGCCGCAGGAGAAACTAATACAACAGGATTACAACAAAATTTTGTGGGAAATTTCAATTTCGGAAATGTGAAAAATAAATTGCTTGTTGGTCTTGATTATTTCGAAAGAGAATTTGTACTTGGAGGAACAGGCTGGATTGGTTATGGTACAGTTAACTTAGTCAATCAAAGCGACTTGGACGTAAATAGTCTTCCTACAACACTTACTACTAGTGCTTTGGACAATGCATTAGCATCTTCTGGGCAAGCATCAGGTAGTTTTAAAGCTAAAATATATAGTGCTTATGTATCAGATGTTGTAAATATTCTTCCTAATCTATCTGCCATGCTAAGTATGAGAATAGATCATTTTACAGGAAAACCAACTGCATACTCAACTGAGGAATCTAAGAAAACAACAACATTTTCGCCAAAATTAGGAATTGTTTATCAACCAATACAAGATAAAGTTTCTGTCTTTGCCAATTATATGAACGGATTCCAAAACGTAGATCCGGTCGAAAATCAAAATGCAGACGGAAGCAAATATTGGGCTTATTTTGACCCAGAACATGCTAACCAATGGGAAGTGGGATCAAAAGCAAATTTAGCTGGTGACAAATTTTCTATTACCGCTAGTTATTACAATATATTAGTAAAAGATAAAGTAATGCCAGACCCTACTAACCCCAATAGTAGCATCCAAGGAGGAGAAGTTGAGAGCAAAGGGTTTGAGGTTAGTGTATTAGGAAGCCCTATTCCTGGGATGAACGTTATTGCTGGTTATAGCTATAATGACAGTAATGTGAAGAAAGGAGATCCTACTTATGTTGGATACCGTACAGAAGAAGCTGGTCCTAAAAATCTGATTAATTTCTGGGCAACATATAAGGTACAGGAAGGCGCGCTTAAAAACTTTGGACTTGGTTTTGGAGGAAATTCTTCTAGCAGATTTTACACGCTTAACAGAGGAGGTACTGGAGCATTCCCTTTACCAAGCTATATCATTATGAATTCTTCACTTTCATATACTGAAGATAATTATAGCATTATCTTGAAGCTCGATAACATCGCCAACAAGAAATATTTCTCCGGCTGGTCGACAGTTACACCACAAAGATTGAGAACACTTTCATTAAGTTTGAATTACAAATTCTAAAAAATAAAAAAGCTAAGTTTGCGCTTAGCTTTTAAAATTTTATGAAGAAAAAACACCATCATAAAAATAAACCAGGATTTTTCAAAAAATGGTCAGCCAAACTACATTTGTGGTTTGGCTTATCCATTGGTACACTTATATTTATCATTGCGATTACCGGTGCATTATTTGTTTTCAAAGATGAAGTAGAAAACTTCACAAGAAAAGAATATATCTACCATCAGGAACAAAATATAAATCAGAAACAGATCCTACCAATCCGGCAGATGGAAAAACTGGTAGATCAGCAGACCAAAGAAAAATATCCAATCCATTGGGTCAATGTTCCGATTGACAAAACGATGTCCTATCAGTTCTATTGGTACGAGCATCAGCCGGATCAGTGGAATTATTTTGATGAATTTCCGATTTATAAAGTCGCTTATGTCAACCCTTACAACGGCAAAGTTCTGCAGACTTATGACGAGAAAAACGGATTCTTCGCTATTGTAAAATCCATTCACTGGAGTTTTCTTTTGAAACAGGATTGGGGAACTTATGTAGTTGGAATCCCGGTTATTATTTTCTTAATAATGTTGATCACGGGAATTGTGCTTTGGTGGCCGAAAAACAAAGCAGCCAGAAAACAACGCTTCAAATTCCAATGGAAAGACACCACACAATGGAAAAGGAAGAATTATGACCTCCACAATATTCTCGGATTCTATTCTTCAATCTTTGCTTTGATCCTTACGATTACAGGATTATTCTATGCATTTTTTGCAGTCCAGGCAATGATATATGTGATATTTTCCGGAGGAGAAACAGCTTATCCGGACTTTTCAAAAATCACGACAAAGTCACCGATCGAAATGAGAAACGACAGAACTCTGGATAAGATCTCTGACAAAGTAAAAGAACTTTATCCAACAGCTTACGCCTTCAGTCTGGATTTAGGTCATCCTCACATCGACGATCATGAGCATCCAAATTTCGAAGTTTATGTAAAGCACCTTTCCTATTCTTATCATAAAAGCAGCAGCTTAATTTTTGATGAGAATTCCGGGGAACTTCTTCATACGCACGATCCAAAAGACAAGAACTTTGGCGAAAAAACAGTCGCTGCCAATTACGATATTCACGTTGGAGCGATCTTGGGATTGCCAACAAAAATTATCGCATTCATAGTAAGTTTGATAATTGCTTCAATGCCGATTACTGGATTTATGATCTGGTGGGGGAGAAGAAAGAAAACACAAATAAAATAATTGATAAAAAACCTGAGTTTAATAATTCAGGTTTTTTGTTAATTTTAATCCATACTATTTTAGTATTAATTTGTAAATTTTCACATTTACTCACTATTAAATATAATTTCTAAAATTTAAAATTAAATTAATATTTTCTGAATATTAAATTCCTTTTTTCTAAATTTAGGCACTTAAAAATTTTGATCGATGTCATTAATTGATTTATCACGACAAATCGCCATAGGTATAGATATTGGCGGAACTAATACCAAATTCGGTTTGGTAAACCACCGCGGAGAAATCCTCGCAAAAGGAAGTATAAAAACTGAAGAATACAAGCAGGTAGAAGATTTTATCGAGGCTTTGTATGTCAACATAAAACCTCTTATTGATAAAGTTTCCGACAACACAACTTTAGACGGAATCGGGGTTGGTGCACCCAATGCAAATTATTACACAGGAACCATAGAATTAGCGCCAAACCTTCCCTGGAAAGGCGTCGTTCCTTTTGCCAAATTGATGACAGAAAAATTCGGAGTTCCTTGCAAAATGACAAATGATGCAAATGCTGCAGCCCTTGGAGAAATGATGTTCGGTGCTGCGAGAGGAATGAAGGATTTCATTATGATAACGCTTGGGACAGGCGTTGGAAGCGGAATTGTTGCCAGCGGAAGTTTGATCTACGGTCACGACGGATTTGCAGGAGAACTAGGTCACACCGTTGTGAAACCTGGCGGAAGAAAACACTGGAGTACAGGTTCTGAAGGAAGCCTTGAAGCTTACGCATCTGCAACCGGAATCGCTATTACTGCTAAAAAATTTCGTGCCGAGTTTCCGGATTCTATGCTGAATCAGTATCCTGAAGAAAATATTAATTCTAAAACAGTACACGAATGTGCACTGGCAGGCGATCCAACAGCGATAGAAGTTTTCCGATATACAGGACAGAAATTAGGAGAAGCTTTGGCAAACTTCGTTATGTTCTCATCTCCAGAAGCAATATTGTTATTCGGAGGCGTGATAAAAGCAGGAGATTTCTTATTGAAGCCTACCAAATTACATATGGAAAGAAACCTGTTGCCAATTTTCCGATCAAAAGTGAAACTGGTTTTCAGTGAACTGGACGAAGCTGATGCCGCTATTCTTGGCGCAAGTGCTCTCGTTTGGGAAAATAAATAATTGACATAGAGAAATCCTTTGATGTTCGTTTTTAATGGGAATAATATTTGCTATAAAGAATGAGGAAAATCAAAGGATTTTTCTTGCTCAAAATGAAACGTTATTTATTAATATTCTTAAGCTTTTTCCTCTTCAACTGCAACGGACAGGAGAAAAAATCAAAACCTTTAACAAATCAAAAAATGGATAAAAACAATTTGGAATATGCCACTTTGGCAGGCGGATGTTTTTGGTGTGTGGAGAGTTGTTTCCATATGCTGAAAGGTGTAGAATCTGTAAATTCCGGATATTCCGGCGGTAAAACAGAAAATCCTACCTATGAAGAAGTTTGTACCGGCACAACTGGTCACGCAGAAGTGGTGCAGATTGCATATGACCCGAAAATTATTTCTTTCAAACAATTATTAGAAGTATTCTGGTTCCTTCATAATCCTACAACGCTTAACAGACAAGGGAACGATATCGGAACACAATACAGATCATCTGTTTTCTATCATTCTGAAACACAAAAACAAGAAGCAGAAGAATCCATGAAAGAATCGGAAGCTAAAAAAGAATGGAACGGAAAATATGTAACTGAGATTGTTCCTTTCAAAAAATTCTGGTCAGCGGAAGCTTACCATCAAGGTTATTACAACGCCAATCCAAACCAGCCTTATTGTAGTGCTGTAGTTGGACCAAAAATCCAAAAATTCAAAAAGCATTTTGGAGAATTGGGTTGGTTACAAGAAAAAGTGGAGCAATAAGCTCCACTTTTTTATTTTAAATTAAAAACTCGAATAATTATTTAGTTTTCCAATCCTGATTACGCTTGTCGTCTGTTCTTTTTCTTCCGTTATCGATATTATAGGCAAGACCAATTCCCAAAGTCTGCTTCAGCTGAGTTTTCTTGATCTGATTGTGGTCGTACAAAAGGTCTAATGTAACATTTGTCGAGATATATTTATTGACCTTTAAGTTAAGAATCCCGCCGTATGAAAGAACCAATCTTTCCGGATGATCAAGATAGTTTGAGAAAACTGAAGCATTATTCTGTAACGTAATATTCTCCATCAACTTCACTTTATATTGTGCAGTTCCCAGGAATCCAAATTGAAACAACATAGAATCGCCATCATTCTTCAAACCATAATTGCCGGCATATTGCAGATCTTTGTCCATCACAAAAGTGAATCTTGCGTTGGCAGGTCGTAAAGTCATGGTGAAATTATCACTTGGTTTGTAGGTAAAACCTGCACCAACATTCACGTAACCTGGTGACATAAAATTAGAGATTTTCTCTGCCTCAGGATTATTCCCATCTGCATATCCCGGTGCAAATTGAGAGATCATACCAGCTCCGACAGATGCATACCAATCACCGGAAATTTTGCGGCCATAATTTGTAGAAAGGTTGATCACATCCTGGGTTTTTCTGTTGCCAACGCCTTGCGTATTATTCATTCCATAGCCAAGAAGGATGATGTTTTCCCAAAGATCTTTGTCTTTTTCGTAAGTCAGATTATAATTAACGCCCGCTTGCCAGCCAACATTATTCGCGCCACCTGCAACCCAGTTAGAAAAGGCAGATTGGTTTAGCATTAATGTATTTTGTCCAATAACGGACCAGGCTTTTACAGTATCCTGAACAGGCTGATCCTGAGCATAAGTATTGAAGGCCAGAAAAAGACCTCCAAAAAATAGTAGTTTCTTCATTATATTTGTTTTTGTTAAACAAATATAATAAACAACTATATTAATTCACAAATGGTTTGATAACACCTGTTGTAGTGTCTCTATCGACCTTATAACCAAGATTGTAAGTGATGCCAAATCCCAAAGTCTGCTTTCTCTGCAATCTTTTGATCTGATCATGATCGTAAACCATATCGATAGTTACAACTCCTGAAATGTATTTATTAAATTTCAGGTTCAAAGCGCCGCTGTAATTGATATCTACTCTTTCTGTATGCTCCAGATAATTACTGAAGAAGTTAACCTGATTCACGTAAGTAATATCTTTGTAAATCTTAATCTTGTAAAGAATATTCAGCATAGCTCCTAACTCAGCTCTCATACTTTGCCCGTCTCTTTCCAAACCATAAGTTCCTTTAGTCTGAAGTTTTTTATCCAGAACAAAAGTAAATTTACCATTTAACGGGCGTAGAATAACCTGGAAATTATCATTCGGATTATAAGAGAAACCTAAACCGATATTCAGATAACCAGGTGCCATAAATTTAGAAATCCGGTCATCAAATAACGGATCTGGCGTATTAGCATAATTAAAGCCTGGTGTAAACTGTGACAAAAACTGGAAACCTGTTGACAAATAATAATGTTGCGCCAATTCATAACCATAATTGGTCATAATATTAATGTAATCGTCTGTCTTTCTCGTAGATTGTCCTGTAGAAGAAACAAATCCATAACCTAACTGGATATTGTTATCAAGATAATGCCGGTTCTTTTTATAGACAATATTGTAATTTACCTTTCCGATCACACCGATATTATTATTTCCACCTGCATACCAGTTGGCAAACGATGACTGGTTGAAAATCAAGCTATTCTGTCCAAAGAAAAACCAGCGTTTCAGTGTTGGAAGCGTAAGAATTGATGACGGTGTCAAAGGACTCGTGTCTTCTGTATTGGAAACGATGATGGTATTATTGGAAAGCTGGACAGAATCTCTCTTTAATGACCTGATATCAACGATCTTCGGATTTGCAAGACTATCAATATCAAGTGCAGTAGAATCCCATCTTTTTTGAGCAATTGAATCTATTAATTTCTGATAATCAGTAATTTGAGCCTTTGACAAAAAGACCATTATAACTGCAAAAACCACCAATACCTTTTTCATTAATAACAAATTTTCAACAAAAATAATAAAACTAAATTTTTAAAAATCTGCCTTTATAACCAAATTCTCAATTAATCACTTGTTTTTTGCGGACAAAATTACCTTTTCTGTAAAATGGCTGTATAATTGTGATTCTCAAATCCATGTTTTTGAAAACCTTTCATTTAAAATCATTTTTGGTTCCCATTGCAATGCTGGCATTGATGTGGATCTTTTTCCTGCTTCAGAACCTTGGTTTTTTTGGAGGCTGTAACGGTGCAATCATTCCATTGGTTCCGGAAGGTTTGAGCGGTGTTATCTTTGCGCCGTTGTTGCACGGAAGCCTGGATCATATTCTTGGCAACTCGATGCCGATTGCCATTCTTCTTTTTTTGTTGTTTGAATTTTACCCGAAGATCGCTTTCAGAATCTTTCTCATTGGCTGGATTGCTTCCGGCTTGTTGGTTTGGATGCTGCCACCAATTGATATCATTACCGGAAAATGGAACTACAGCTGCATCATCGGCGCAAGCGGATTGGTTTATATGCTGGCCTTTTTTATATTTTTCAGTGGCGTTTTCCGTTGGAATATGAAATTGCTGACAGTTTCATTGGTTGTTGCTTTATATTATGGCAGTTTGATTTGGGGAATTTTTCCGGAAGAATTTTTCTCACAATTGCAGGAACCAAGCAAAATCAGCTGGCAGTCACATCTCGCAGGAAGTATTACAGGAATTATTTTAGCATTAATTTTCAGAAAATATGGTGATAAAAAAATCAAATATATCTGGGAATATCCGGAATATTACAACGAGAGAGATGATAAAATGTGGCAGGAATATATCCTGAATCATCCTGAAGATTTTGAAGAATTACCTCAACTGAAACAACACAATATTTGGAAATATCTGGATGAGATACGGGAAAATGAAAAATAATTTCTAAATTGGTCATCACACAAATGACCTCATGAATTCCGAAGAAAATCTCTATATTCTCGCGCTGAAACAGTGCAAAAACATTGGCAGCATCAATCTTAAAAAGCTGATAAAGCATATTGGATCAGCAAAAAAAGTCTGGCAATCTTCACCAAAATCTCTTCTTTCAATTTCCGGAATCGGTAAAACCAGCATTCAGAATATTGGAAGTAAAGAATTGATCCTTCTGGCTGAAAAAGAATTGAAATTCTGCGAAAAACACGAGATCAATATCATTTCTCAGGAAGAAGATCTCTATCCCAAACATCTTCTGAATTGTGATGATTCTCCTGTAATCCTATTTTACAAAGGCAGTTTAAACAATGGCCTTAATCCTGTAAGTATCGTAGGGACGAGAAAAATGACCACTTACGGAAAACACTTCATTCAAGATTTGACTTCCGAATTATCCGGATCGAAAGTTTCTACAATTAGCGGGCTGGCCTTGGGAGCAGATTCCTGTGTCCATGAAGAATCGATCAAAAATAACATTCCCACAATTGCTGTTTTAGCTCAAAGTCTGGACAAAATATATCCTGCTTCCAATAAAAATCTTGCAAAGAAAATTATTGAAAATAATGGCGCGCTGATTACAGAATACGCTTCTTTTGAAGGAATGGCAAAGGAAAACTTCTTACAGCGTAACAGAATTATTGCCGGATTTTCGCCTCATTTGATTGTGGTAGAAACGGCCTATGGCGGAGGATCCGTAACAACTGTTACCGCCGCAAATCAATACAATCGGGATGTTTTCGCATTGCCAGGGAAAATCACCGATATTTATAGCCAGGGCTGCAATCATTTGATCGCAAACAACAAGGCTGAAACAATTGTTGACATAAAAACACTTGTCAAAAATCTGAATTTCACACCTCAACCTGAATTATTTCCGATAGAAGAGAAAAAAATAGAGATTGGTCCGGATAAAAAAAATCACCTTAAAATATTGGAAATCATTACCTCAAGCAAATCAATTTCTTTGGACGAATTAGCAGAAAAAACTGACATTCTGCATCATAAGCTTTTGCCAATTCTTTTGGATCTTGAGATATATGGCTACATCAAATGTCTTTCCGGACAACAATATCAGTTAAGTTAAGAAAACATACATTTCGAAAATTTGAACTAATTTAACATTAACTTCAAAAATCCTTAATACAAAAGATGTAATTATACATTATGCAAAAAACTTAACCAATATCATTAAATTTTTAATAAAAATCAAAATATTACTTGCGAAATTCGAAAAAGAAATTAAATTTGTTGTCATAATTGTACAACAATGGAATTATTTAACGTCGAAGAAAAGATTCAGGAATTTATGGCGAAAATCGAAGCCAAAAATCCGAACGAACCCGAATTTATCCAAGCTGTAAAAGAAGTTGCGGTTACCGTAATTCCTTTCATCGCAACGAGAAAAGAATACACCGGAATGAAACTTCTGGAAAGAATGGCTGAGCCGGAAAGAGTAATCATTTTCCGCGTGCCGTGGATCGATGACAAAGGCGAAATTCAGGTGAACAGAGGTTTCAGAATACAGATGAATTCCGCAATCGGACCTTACAAAGGTGGAATCAGATTCCATCCAACAGTAAATCTTAGCGTTTTGAAATTCCTTGCTTTTGAGCAGGTTTTCAAAAATAGTTTGACCACATTGCCAATGGGCGGTGGGAAAGGAGGTTCTGATTTCGATCCTCAAGGAAAATCAGATATGGAAGTAATGCGTTTTTGTCAGGCATTTATGATGGAACTTTGCAAACATATCGGTCCTGAGACAGATGTTCCTGCCGGAGATATCGGTGTTGGTGCAAGAGAGATTGGATACCTTTTCGGAATGTACAAGAAAATCAGAAATGAGTTTACCGGTGTTTTGACTGGTAAAGGTTTGGCTTATGGTGGGTCTTTGATCCGTCCGGAAGCAACTGGTTATGGTGTTGTATATTTTGCTGAGCAAATGCTAAAAACAATCAACGAAACTATTGCTGGTAAAACTGTAGCAGTTTCCGGATTTGGAAATGTGGCCTGGGGTGTTATCAAAAAAATAAATGATCTTGGTGGAAAAGTAGTAACGATGTCTGGTCCGGATGGATACATTTACGATAAAGACGGAATCTCAGGAGAAAAAATCGAATATCTTTTGGAATTGAGAGCAAGTGGAAATAACCGAGCAGAAGATTACGCTACGAAATATCCTGAAGCGCAATTCTTCGCAGGAAAAAGACCTTGGGAAGTGAAATGTGATATTGCTTTCCCTTCTGCAACACAAAATGAGCTGGATCTGGAAGATGCAAAAACACTGGTTGCAAATGGTTGTCTTTGTGTAACTGAAGCTGCAAATATGCCTTCAACTCTTGACGCTATCAATTATTTCCTTGATAATAAAGTTCTTTTCTCTCCGGGAAAAGCTTCTAATGCTGGTGGTGTTGCCACTTCCGGATTGGAAATGACACAAAACTCAATCAGACTTAACTGGACTTCTGAAGAAGTAGATGCAAGACTGAAAGAGATTATGATCGGAATCCACAAAGCTTGTAGAGATTACGGTAAAGAAGAAGATGGTTATGTAAACTATGTAAAAGGTGCAAATATCGCGGGCTTCGTGAAAGTTGCTGAAGCAATGCTTGCGCAGGGTGTAGTTTAATCAAGATATAGAAGTTGGATTTTAGAACTAGAATCTAAATTTTCATTATAAAAAATGCAGCTAATTATTTAGCTGCATTTTTGTTTTATTTTAGAAAAGAAAATACTTAATACTTTCTAAATTTTACTTTTTATAATTATCTAGGTAATCCTCTTTTCAAAGCATAATTGGCTCTTTCAACTGCTTTTTTCTCTTTCCAGGTCATATATTGTCCTTTGAATTTGGTTTTCATAAAGTTATCAAAACCTCGTTGAACTGTCAGATTCCAAAGAGAGTTGGCTTTTACAGCCCAGCTTTTGTCCCAAGCTCTTAGCGATAAGGAAAAGCTGCCATCAAGATATTTCATCCAGTGCCACCAGCCCGTCGGCATAAAAAGCGTGTCGCCGTGCTCCAGAAAACATTCAATACCTTGAACACCGTCCAATGCGGGATAATTTTTAAAATCAGGATGTTCTATATCGTAATCTTCTAAAGCATAAGTGGTGTAGGGTAATTTATAAAGTCTGTCCTTCCATTTATGTTCAAAAAGCAAAACGTGTTTTCTGCCGTTGAAATGTGTGTGGAAAATATGGGCGAGATCAATATCAAAATGTAAAAAAGTCACAGAACTTTCTCCACCGAAAAACATACTTGGATATTTGTCCAGAAAACCACCCATCAATTCTTTCGGAGGGATATAATCTTTCAAAATATCCGGTGCATGTTTTATTGGATCGAAAAAGAAAATCCGGAGATCGGTAGGCTCTCGTTGAATGAGATCTATGTAATCTGCAAATTTCATTTCCGTAGTTGGTGTATTAATCGGAGCAGCAGGATCAGCTTTTGCGCTGTCATATAAAGGAACTGTGACATCTCCCACAACCTCTTTTATATAATCCATTGTCCATTTTTGATAAGCCGGCCAGTTTTTCGCCATATTTTTTATGACAACAGGTTTACGCGGTTTCAGATATTTTTCAAAAAAATCTTCTTTGCTAATATCATCTATAATATCAATTGGTTTTAAAATAACTCCCATGTTAATCTAATATTAAGAAACAAATTTATTAAAATTTAGTTTTGTTACAGAAAAAAACAAGGTCTTATCTATAATTATTTTAAATTATAAGATTTGATATTATTAATGATTTAACATGAAATTTTCCGATTTCTGATAGATTCAATTATTGAACCAAGATTTAACTTTTATGATTATTAAAACTCAAATAAAAAACCTTGTAACATTTCACCAGTTTCTTTTACTAATACTTTAGTGATACAATAATTACAATGAAAAAACTTCTATCTATTCTTTTTGCCTTATCCTTCTCGATGATTGTGTTTGCGCAGAAAACCATTACCGGTGTGATAACAGATGGCGACGGAAAAGCGCTTGCCAGTGCAAGCGTAACAATTGAAGAACCCGGAAAAAATGCCATTCTTGCTTACGGAATTTCCAATGCAAAAGGCGAATATAAAGTCAGTTTCAATTCTTCTGAAAGCAATCTTGACCTTAAAATTAAAGCCTTCAACCAAAAACCGATTACACAATCCATTAAAAATGATGATCAGAAACTGAACTTTTCGATGGATTCTCAAGCTACAGAAATCCAGGAAGTAAGACTTAAAACCAAACTGATCACGAAAAAAGGCGATACAATTTCTTATGATCTTAAATCTTTTGAAAATAAAAACGACAGAACCCTTGCCGATGTTTTGAAAAAAATCCCGGGAATTGAAGTTAATAAAGACGGAACTGTTCTCTATCAGGGCGAAGCTATCAACAAATTCTATGTCAACGGAAAAGACTTGATGGAAGGCGGGTACGGAACAATTAATAATTCGCTTCCGAAAGACGCGGTTTCCAAAGTTGAAGTATTGGAAAACCACCAGCCGGTAAGCATTCTTCGGGACAAAGTACCATCTGACCAAGCCGCACTTAACATTAAACTTAAAAAATCTGTAACTATGACTGGTCGTGGCGAAGTTGGCGCAGGTTTCAGCCCATTACTTTGGAATGTGAAATTAACGCCAATGTTTTTTGGACAGAAAAATCAGTGGGTTGTCAATTACAAAGCCAATAACAACGGAGAAAGCGTAGAAAAAGAAGGTAATCTTTTGAGTTTCGGAAGTCGTTGGGAAGGCAGAAGATCTCAAACTAAGCAAAACTCTTGGACAAATGTAGAAACTGCAGGAACTCCTGATATTCCAGAGAAAAGATATTTACTCAATAATGTTCATTTTGTTTCCGCAAATCTCCTGACAAGTCCTTTTAAAAATAAAGAATGGGAACTGAAAGCGAATGTAAACTACACGAATAATGATGTAGAAAGAGATTCATATTCCAAAACGGTTTATAATGCGAATTACTTCAATGCAAACCTCGCAGGCAGAACTATTGAACAAACTAGAAGTAATGATTTCTACACCAATTCTTCCAAGGCAGAATTGATTTTCACCAAAAATGCTAAGAAAGGATTCTTCAAAAATACAACCACTTGGAACGGATTCTGGAATGCCAATCGTGGATTTTCCGGACTTGATACAGAAAAATCTGGATACATATTTAGTAATCAATCCTTGGAATCGCCTTCTGGAAGTTTTCAAAACTCACTCAGTACCATTATTCCTTGGAAGGATAAGCTAATCAATGTAATGAGTTATTTCAAATACCAAAAAGATAAGCAGACAATGGAAGTTAATCCTGCCAATTACACAGATCAGCTTACTGGTTTGAGTACGCCTAATCTTTATGATACTTACAGACAAAGAGCACTTTCCGAAACTATGGAAATCAACCATTCGGCTTCTGTTGGATTTACTTTCAAAAAATTGACTATTATCCCGGAAATTGGTCTTAATATGAACTTCAATAATTTGAAATCGTTATTAAGTGCTTCAAAAAATAACAATTACATGACTTTGGGAGGAAGAAACCAGAATGATGTGGATTGGAATGAATTGACACCTTACACTCAAGTATCATTAAATTATAAATCTGACAGATTGAATATGAACTTGACTTTACCAGCTAATTTCTACAGTATAAAATACCAAGATAATCTCTACGACCAATTGGCAAATAAAACCAAAACAGCTTTGGAGCCAACATTCTTTGCCAGTTATGACTTTGCGTCATTTTTCAAATATTGGGTGTTTGCAAACCAGAGTTATGATTTCGGGAATTTCGGATTTTTATATGGCGGTAATATCTTGACTTCTGCAGGTAATGTGTCTCAACGTTATGTAAGTGATCTTACTGATTCCAAAATGCCGGAATATCTTAGCAGAAATGTTGGAACAAGGTTAGAATACAGAAATCCACTTAATAATCTTTTCTTCAATGTTCGTTACAATTACGGAACTGTAAAGAGAAACATTGTGGAAACATTTAATACAACAGGCGGAGTTGGAGGAACAGTTGGGATAGAAACCAGAGAAAACTCCACTAGATCTCAGTCCGAAAGTGCAGAGATTGGAAAATATTTTCCAAAATTCAAAAGCAACATCTCAACAAGTTTTACCAATACAGATTCTAATTCTTTCAGTTTCTTCAACAACAATTTCATAGAAAGCAAAAACAATATTCAGACTTGGTCTGCAAAATTCAATAATGCTTATTTCAGTTGGTTAAGTGTTGATTATAACATCAGTATGAACTGGAGCAATAATAAAAACGTGAGTGAGTCAACGTCTCAGAAAAACTCCGGCTGGAATCACAATCTGGCGGCTTACATCTATCCTTCCGAGAATCATACTTTCGGCTTCAATTGGGACAACAGCGTAACTTCAACACAAGGCAATACTTATAAGAATCCATTCTATGATCTATCTTACCAATATACTTGGGTAAAGAGAAAAATCGACTTCGAATTCAAATGGTTGAATATCAGCAATAGAAAAGTTTATGAAGTTGTAAACGTTGATATTTCAAAAGGTTACACACAAACACAACGATATAACATCCGCCCAAGTCAGTTTATGTTCACTGTAAAATTCAATTTTAAATAACACACTATTTTAATTATACCAAAAAGGTAGCGCAAATCTTTGTCTGCCTTTTTATTTTTTTTAATTTTAAATCACTAAATTTTTAGTTATGAAGAAAACACTTTTATTAATGATGTTCCTATCGAGTTTCTTTGCATTCACCCAAGGAACAAGGATTATGTATGAGTACAGATTTGTTTCAGATCTGGAGAAAAAAGATTCTGCTAACACAGAACTGATGTATCTCGATATTAAAAACAGCGGAAGCAAATTCTACAGCCGGAAGAGATTTTACAGCGATTCTATCCGGGACGCCTATATTCAAAAACAGTTAGCTTCTGGCGCAAATAATTTTAGTTACAATGATAACAATGCCGGAAAGGTAGAATCTTCTGTCAGCAAGTCTTATCCCGATTTCAAAGTAAATCTGCACACTACAATTGGTCCAAATCGTTTCGATGTTTCAGATGCAAAAAAAATGGATTGGACAATTCTTCCCGATAAAAAAAAGATTGACAAGTTCGACGCTCAGAAAGCAACATTAGAGTTTGGCGGAAGAACATGGACAGCCTGGTTTTCACAGGATTTTCCTTTTCAGGATGGTCCTTATAAATTTCATGGTTTGCCAGGACTAATATTGGAAATGGAAGATTCTACCGGAACGCATATTTTCAAATTTGCAGGAAGCAAGAAATTTGATGAAATAGAAAAAACTGAGAAAAAAGATATAGAATCAAGTGCTCCTGGTGGCAGAATAGTGAGATTTGGAAATATGGCTGGCGGAAAAGAATTGGAAGTTACTGAAGAGCAATTCATCAAACAATGGAAGGAATATAAAAATGACCCTGTAAAAGATATGAGACAAAACCTCTCCAGACCTGGCGTGAAAATGAAAGTCAATATCAATGGAAAAGAAATGACAGATCCGGCAGAAATGCTGAGAAATATGGAAAAATTCCAGAGAGATCTCATCAATAAAGATAATAACAAAATAGAACCAGCGCTTTATCCTTAATTTCCACATAAAAATACTATTTTTATAGTCCTCTTTCGGGAGGACTTTTTTATGCAAAAATTCAATAAATTAAAATGAGTTATTTACCGAAACTTAAAAATATAAAAGCATTCGTATTCGATGTGGACGGCGTTTTCACAGATGGCAGCGTTTATCTTTTACCGGACAAGAATATGAGCCGTGTGATGAGTGTTCTTGATGGTTACGCTGTTGTCCAAGCCATTAAGCAAAAATACATTATCGGAATCATAACCGGTGGAAACGATCCTATGGTGAAAAACAGAATGGAATATTTGGGAATCAATGATTATTACGCCAAGTCTTCACACAAAATTTCGGATTACGAAGATTTCAAATCGAAATATAGTTTAAAAGATTCTGAGATTCTGATGATGGGCGACGACATTCCGGATATTGGAATTATGAAACTGGCGGAAATATCGGCTTGTCCGGCAAATGCAGTTCCGGAAGTGAAAGCAATTTCAGATTATATTTCTCCTGTTTATGGTGGAAAAGGTGCTGTACGTGATGTTATAGAACAAGTGATGAAAGTCCAGGGAAAATGGAATCTGGATGAAGAGACAAAATCAGCTTAAATACTGAAAATGAAACTATTACTCGCTTCTCAATCACCCAGACGAAAAGAATTATTATCTCAATTAGGTTATCAATTCGAAACTGTCAGTATTGATGTTGATGAATCTTATCCTTCAGATTTGTTACCGGAAAATATTGCTGAATATGTTTCAAATAAAAAAGCTCAGGCTTTCAAAGTTAATTCAGATGAAATTCTTTTGACCTCGGATACAATCGTGGCTTTAGACCAAAAAATCCTTCTCAAACCAAAAAATGAAGAGGAAGCTGTCGGAATGCTGAGAAATCTTTCCGGAAAAAAACATCAGGTTTACACAGCTTTTACCATTAAAACATTTGATTCCGAAATCGGCAAAACGAGCAAGACAGATGTCGAATTCTCTGAAATAAGTGATGATGAAATCAGATTTTATATCGCAAATTATAAACCATTTGACAAAGCCGGATCTTACGGAATCCAGGAATGGCTGGGAATGGCAAAAATCAGAAACATATCGGGATCTTTCTATTCTGTAATGGGTTTTCCCGTAGATTTGGTCTTTGAAGAACTTAAAAAACTCAACTGCTTTCCAGATAATTTTCAAAACACAATTCTTTAGATAATTTTCCTTGCAAAATTTCGTTATTTTTACAGATTGAATACCCAATTTCAAATTGAAATTAATTAGATGAGAAAATATTTACTAATCATACTTGCCGTTGTAAGCATATTAGCCTGTAATCCACGTCACAAAAAGAAAAAGACCAAAAGTGGACCGGTAAATAGGTTTATGACTTATTACAATACTCTGTTTAATAGTAAGGAAGCTCTGGCTGCAGAAATGGAAAGCAGAGACAAAGCCCATGTGGACAATTTCTACGATCCTTACATTTCTGTTTATACCACAGAAGATGTTGCTGCCGAACCCAATAGTTTTTCCGGTGGTTCTGCCGGTAATAATGATTCTGGTACGCCAATGGGAATGAGAGGTAGTTCCAGATCTGCTCCTAATGCTGCTACTTTTAACAATGGCGATAATGAGAGAATATCGATGGGTGGAGGTTCCGGGAATAATGGAAACAAAAAGGGCGCTTCTATTCTACAAATTACCGAGGCTAAAGCCAGTAAAGCTATTACAAAATATTCTGTACTTGTAAATGGTGTCGAGAAAAACAAAAAGATATTTGATGCTTATATTCTTTTAGCGAAAGCGAGAATGTATCAAGGTAAATATTTGGAATCTCTGGATGCGCTTAGTTATCTGTTCAACACGATGAGTAAGGATAAAAGATTGCCTTTGGCTCACATTTACAAAGCCGCCAATTATACCAAACTAAAAGAATATTACCGCGCTGATGAGGTTTTCAAAAGTCTTGAAGAAGATCCAAAAATTAAACTTAAAAAGGAACATTTAAGAATTCTTAAAGTTTACCAAGCCGACAACTTCCTGAAATGGGGTAAAAAAGAATTGGCAGCGGAAGTTTTGGAAGATGCTTTTAAATACAACAAAGAAAGAAAGACAAAAAGCAGAATTGCATTTTTACGTGGGCAGATCCTTTCCGGTCTTAATAAGAAAGAAGAAGCGAGAGAATCATTTGCTGCTGCTTATAAATATGCGAACAGCTATGAGTTTGAAGTGAAATCCCAGATTGAGATCGCTAAAACATTTGACGGAAAAGCGGACAGTTACGAAGAAGCGATGGCTTACCTAGCAAAAATTGCTAAAAAAGGAACTTATGCCTCTCGTAAAAATGAGTTGTACTATGCAAGTGGGTTAGTTGCAACCTCTGCTGCAAAAGATTCTATAGCCGATTCTTTTTTCAGAAAAGCCTTGAAAGAAAAACAATCAGATCCGCAAATCCGAGGACTTACCTATTCCGAAATTGCAAAAAAATATTTTACCAAAGATGATTATCTTACGGCTGGTATTTATTATGACAGTGCTTTGGCCGTGATGAGTTATCAGCCGGAAAAAGAGCGACTGACAGATCTTACGGCTAACATCAAAAAGTTATCGAAGAATTATTATGTTATCAAAAAAAATGACAGTATTCTTAATCTTACCAAAATGTCTCTTGAACAACAACGAGAATATTTTGCAAAACATATTGAGAAGATAAAAGCAAAAGAACAAGCCGCAGAAATTGAAAAAAGAAAAGCAGATCGCAGCAAAGGTTTTGACAATGCAGATTATAATGCCAATTCTATATTTGCAAACAATTCATCAGATGCCAACAGTTTTCAGAATTTTGGGATAACCGGAGGATCAACATTTTACTTTGCTAATTCCAGTAATATCCCGAGAGGAGAAAGCTCCTTTAAACAAACCTGGGGAAACAGAACTTTATCCGACAACTGGCGTTATTCTGCAAAAACCACCACCATTGAAGAGTTGAAGAATGAAGCTTTAGGTTTAGCAAATGCTCCTGACCCAAGACGTTTGGAACCTGAATTTTATATTGAGAAAATCCCAACCTCTGCGGAAGAATTAGGAAGACTGAAAAAAGACAGAGATACTGCAAGCCTTGGAATGGGAAGAATGTATGAAACGTTTTTTGGTAATACAAAATTAGCGACCAAAACACTTTTTGATTTGGTGGAAGCCAAGCCGGACGAGGAAACAGATCTTCAGGCTTTGTATAATATTTTTGTCTTCAATTACGAAAAAAATCCTGCAGAAGCTGAGAAAGCCAAACAATTGATCCTGGAAAAATATCCGTATACTTCGTATGCAGAATATGTAAAAAACCCAAAAAATAAAGATTTCAACAAGTCAACTGCAGACGTGGAAAAACTCTATGCTGACGCCTATAAACTTTATGAAACGGAAAAGTTCAAAGAATCCTCGGAAATGATTGATAAAGCAATTGCAGATCATCCGAAAGACGCATTGGTGCCTAAGTTTTATTTATTAAATGCTTATAACGCAGGGAAAAGTGCAGGTAAAGAGGTTATGATCCTTCAATTGGAACAGATCGTCCTTAATTATGCCAAAACACCTGAAGGTATCAAAGCAAAAGAACTTCTGAAGTATTTGAGAAGTGATGCAAAACTTGAATTAACAGACGATTCCGGAAATGCAATTTCTGACAAACCTCAACAGAAAACACCAAATGCGGATGAAGAAAAAGTAAAACAACTGAAACGCGAACTGGATCAAAATGAAGGTGGAAATATTGCTCCTGTGAGTGGGCCAGGAAATCCCGGAACTACAGGAAGAATTGAAGAGGCACCGCCTCAACAGTCTGAACTGCAAAGCGTTCCCGAGAAAAAATAAAAAAAAGAGAGCTAATTATTAGCTCTCTTTTTTGTTTAATTATACTTTATCCAGCTGCACTGTGAAATGTCTCAGAATCGCCGGTTCTTTTGTGATTTTATAACCTTTATTAATTTCGTTTCTTCTCTCAAAAACATTGATGACCGCTGCCGCAACGTAATCCATATGATTATTGGTATATGTTCGTCTTGGGATTGCCAGTCTCAACAATTCAAGTTTTGGATAGCGGTTTTCTCTGGTTTCAGGATCACGGTCTGCTAGCAAAGTTCCAATTTCCACACCACGAATTCCTGCTTCTTTGTAAAGTTCGATTGCCAGAGTTTGTGCAGGAAATTCTTCCCGTTTGATATTTGGTAAAAAATTGAGCGCATCTATGAAAACGGCATGTCCGCCAATAGGTTTCTGAACGGGAACTCCGGCTTCCATTAATTTATTCCCAAGATATTCCACTTGAGAAATCCGGCTTTCCAGATAAGGAAATTCTGTCGCTTCATCCAATCCTGTTGCCAATGCTGACATATCTCTTCCGGCCATTCCGCCATAAGTGATGAAACCTTCGTAGATAATCGTAAAGTTTGAAGCTTGTTCAAAGATTTCTCTATTTTTTAAAGCGATAAATCCGCCAATGTTTACTAAACCATCTTTCTTGGAGCTCATCGTCATTCCGTCACCGTAAGAGAATATTTCTTTACAGATTTCTTTGATAGTTCTGTTTTCCTGTCCTTTTTCCCTTTTTTTAATGAAGTAAGCATTCTCTGCAAACCTTGCAGAATCAAACAAAACCGGAATTCCATATTGGTCTGACAAAGCTTTTACTGCTTTAATATTCTCCAAAGAAACAGGTTGTCCGCCAGATGAATTACAGGTAATTGTAATCAGGCAAAACGGAATTTGCTCTTTCGGATAGGAGTTATAAACCTTTTCCAATTTCTCAAGATCAATATTTCCTTTGAAAGGATGAAGATCATTAATATCAAAAGCTTCATCGATTGTACAATCTACAGCGTGTGCTTTTCGGAATTCGATGTGACCTTTTGTTGTGTCGAAATGTGAATTTCCCGGACAGATATCGCCTTCTTTTACCATTACTGAGAACAAAACATTTTCCGCCGCTCTTCCTTGGTGTGTTGGTAATAGATAAGGAAATCCTGTAATTCTTTCAACTGTACTTTGCAAAGCTTCGAAAGATCTTGAACCCGCGTAACTTTCGTCGCCGATCATCAATGCACCCCATTGTTTATCGCTCATTGCGCCGGTTCCGCTGTCTGTAAGCAAATCTATGAAAACGTGGGAACTTCTTAGATTGAATAAGTTATAGTCTGCTTTTTTCAGCCATTCTTCGCGTTGTTCTTGTGTGGATTGGTATATTTCTTCAACCATTTTGATTCTGAATGGCTCAGCGTAAGGTAGTTTCATAATTGATAGATGATAATTGATGAATGATAAATAAAAAGTAAAATTGATGAAAGTAAAAACACTGAAACACAATTGGTTTCCAATATATAATTGATAATAGGAATGATTAAAATATTCTAAAAAATCAATTATCTTTCATCATTAATCAATTATAAAAAACTACTCCGGCGCTTTGAAAACGTTGTCGTCTGAATGGAATCCGGCAACACCCCCACTTACAGCAAATTTCATGGCTTCGGCAGCACTCATTCCTGTAACTTCCTTTACATTAGTCGATTTGGTAATAATAACCCAGCCGGAGACAGCGTAGGAATGTGGGAGATAAACGGCGATCATGTGTTCAAGATTGACAACCGACATATCTGCTTGCGTTAAAAAACCGATTCTCCAGATCTCAGGCGTTTCATTGGTCTTGACCCAAACAGGAACATTGAATTTTTTCTTGTCGCCAACGAATGACCCGAGAACATCTTTCAAAGAAGTATAGAGAAATTTGATTCCCGGAATATGCTCCAAAACGTAATCTACACCATCAACTATCAATCTTCCGATGATAAATTTGTTCCCGAAAAACCCAATAAATGCAGTTCCGAAAATCACGATGAAGAATATAAGTCCTGGAAATTTCTCCGAAACAGAAGGTACAAGATTATCGATGCTGAAAACGACACTCCAGATCACCCACACAGTAATTGCGAATGGACCAATAATAATGAGTCCCTGAATGAAGGATCGTAGAAAGAGTCGAAGATAATCGTTGAGATTTCTGTCCATTTTAGATTTTAGCCGTGGATGGTTTCTTTGTTTCCGTAGGATTTCATAATGTTGGCTTCATATTCCAGCCATTCTTCCCAGCGTTTGTTTACTTTTTCCGGATCGCCAAGTTGTCTTGCAAACCCGATGAATGTGGTATAATGATTGGCTTCGGAAACCATCAGGTCGTGATAGAATTGCTTCAGTTCTTCGTCTTTAATGTTTTCTGTCAAAACTTTGAAGCGTTCGCAGCTTCTTGCTTCTATCATTGCAGCGAAAAGCATTTTGTCGATAATCTGCTCATCGCGATGTCCGCCTTTTACCAAAAATTTGATTAAGTCATTCACATAATCGTCTTTACGAGTTCTTCCTAAAACACCGCCTCTTTTCTTTATGATCTCGTGAACCTGGTTGAAATGATCCAGTTCTTCCTGAGCAATTGCCAGAAGTTCGGTGACCATTTCTGTGTGTTCAGGAACCATTATAATAAGTCCAATCGCATTAGTTGCTGCTTTTTGCTCACACCAAGCGTGATCGGTAAGGATCTCTTCCAGGTTATCTTCTGCAATATTTGCCCAACGCGGATCTGTAAGAAGTTTAAGACGGAACATTTTATTTTTTTTGTAAAAATAGGGATTTGATTGCTTCTTATTAAATATTTTATGGATTAAAATTAATTTTCGAATTCAATCAACGTAAAGGATTAAATTAATCAATTAAATTAATATTTGGCACACATATTGAGAATCCCTCAATAACCAAACAATAAAATTATGAAAAATTCAACTATTTACAATCGTGCTAAATTATTTATTTTTAGCTTTTTGGCAATTTTTTCTTCTGCATTGACTTTTGCACAGGATTCAACGGTCGTTAAAACTACCAATGTGACATCAACTTCTACAGAAGAATGGCAGACCAATCCAACTTACTGGATTATTGGTGGGGTCGTTCTTATCGTCATTGTCGCAATCGTGGCGATGAGCGGAAGAAAGAAAAATGATTAAAATATGAAAAAGCGCTCAAACGAGCGCTTTTTTTATGGATTTTTGGAAGCTGTTTTTTCTCTTAAAAATTCCAAAACCTTCCAGCCAAAATCATCTACTTTTTTCAAACCAACGGAAATCAGGAATGCCAATAAAATATTAAGCGGGTAAATGATCAAAACCAAAAACCACCAACTCATAGAATCTTTCAAAGGAACTACGAGGAAATAGATGAGTGATGAACTCATTCCCTGTGCGAAATAAAAGAAAATCGCATTTTGCCCGACATTAGTAATGAAATTCGGCTTCGTTATTTTCAATCGGTTATAGAAAACAAAAAGCGTGACTAAAGAGAATAATGTCCAAATAATATACGGGATTTTCGGTGGAAACTTTTGTTTATTAATCTTATAAAAAATTTCTGATCCGTAATTCCAAAACATCCACGCTAATGCAATTGCAACTAATCCGTATAAAACAGGAATCATTTTAGTTGATATCGTTTTGCCTTTCATACGGTTTCCAATCAGAAAAACAGCCATGTAAAATGAGACATAACCGCCTTGTCCGTTAGGATAATATTGTGGAAATATATTAAATATCAAAGTTAAAGCAACACAAACTCCAATAAACCAATTGATATGTTTGGGAAAGAATTTTAAAATTAAAACCCCTAAAACTGTCAGAATATAATAAACTTTCAAATACCAGAAGCTTCCCATCACCACAGGAAAAGTATCACAATTGGAATATTCATGTAAATACCAATTTCCTAAAACTTGCCATTGGGGTTCTGAAGAGATGCTGGTCGGAACATATTTACTTCCAAAAGTTGAATAAAAATCCTTCAGCCATTCAAATGAAAAGAAAGTCAATCCAAAAACTTTGAAAAAATAGTCGATAAAAAACAGAAACGTCACGAAAATCATATACGTGATCTGCAACTTCAGCAATCTGTAAAGTGTTTTCTCAATATTATTACCGGAAGTGATTCCACTCAATGCGTAAAATAAAGCAACATCAAAAACCAAAGAGAAAACCCGAATTTCTGTCGGAATGTAAAATTGGCCGCTCCAGAACGCCGTATGGATAAAAATTATGGAAATCGTCGCCAGTCCTTTGGCAAAATCAATATAGAGATCTCTTTTCATCGATGTAATTAATTATCTGAAATTCAAAAATATCATTATTTTCTCAGCTTCTTTATAATTTTTTAACTTTTACCGCTCGATTCTTATCCTTATTTTTGAAAGTTCAATCGTAGAAATGTCAGACATCATTCAGCTTTTACCGGATCACGTTGCCAATCAGATCGCTGCAGGAGAAGTTGTGCAGCGGCCGGCTTCCATTGTGAAGGAACTTTTGGAAAATTCTGTGGATGCTGGTTCCACAAAAATCCAACTTATTATCCGGGATGCGGGGAAAAATCTACTTCAGGTTGTGGACAACGGAATCGGAATGTCCGAAACTGATGCCAGACTTGCATTTGAACGTCACGCAACATCAAAAATCCGCTCGACAGAAGATATTTTTAAAATAGCAACCAAAGGTTTCCGTGGTGAAGCTTTGGCTTCTATCGCTGCAGTTGCGCAAGTGGAACTTAAAACCAAACAGAAAGATTCTCCGGTCGGGACGAATATTTATATCGAAGGCGGACTTTTCCAGTTTCAGGATCCAATCCAAACTGTTGAAGGTTCTAACTTTTCTGTCAAGAATTTATTTTACAATGTTCCTGCAAGACGGAAATTCCTTAAGAATGACAATGTGGAATTTCGTCATATTATTGATGAATTCCAACGTGTGTCATTAGCTCACGAGAATATTGAGTTCGAAATGTTTCATAATGATGAGCCAGTTTTTCGACTAAGAAAAGGCGGTCAAATGCAGAGAATCGTGGATGTTTTCGGAAGGAAGTTACAGCCACTTTTGATTCCTATCAAGGAAGATCTTGGCTGGGTTCATCTGCACGGTTATGTGGCGAAACCGGAAGGCGCTAAAAAAGCGCGTGGTGAACAATTTTTCTTTGTTAATGGAAGGTTTTTCCGAAGTGCATATCTTAGCAAAGCGGTCCAGGAAGCATTTGAAGGACTTTTGCAGCCAGGTTATATCCCGTCATTTTTTCTTTATCTTGAAATGGATCCGGAGAAAATTGATGTTAATATTCATCCTCAGAAAACCGAAGTTAAGTTTGAAGACGAAGCATTGATCTTCGCTTTGGTGCGATCTACAATCAAACGTTCTTTGGGAATTTACAATGTTGCGCCAAGTTTGGACTTCGAAAGAGATCCGAAAATGGAAGCTTTTTTTGCGCCGAGTAAAAGTAATTATAGTTCGCCACAACCTTCGGCTATTAATGTTGATCGGGATTTCAATCCGTTTTCTGTAGAAAAAACTACAGATGAGGAAAGAATTAATCTGGCTGAACTTTATCAAGCAACAGAAGCGGCACCATCAAAAATCAACCTTTTCGAAGACGATGATCTGGACGAAGATCTTTTCCGATTACCAAACGGATATTGGCTTCTTAATAAAGACGGATTGACTTATATGCTCGATCTTGGAAGAATGCACCGTGTGATTATGTCTTCGCATCAGGAAAATCTGCCAACGAAAAAAGCGGGCCAAAGTCTGTTATTCTCTTTGGAATATCACTTGAATGAAATCGAGAAAAATAAATACAAGTCCATTAAAAAATATCTGCCTGATTTTGGTTTCGAAATGACATTAGCTCAGGAAAACGTTCTTAGAATCGAAACGGTTCCGGAAGCTTTGAAAGAATCTCAGGTTATCAAGTTCCTCGAAAAAATATTTGAAGTTTTGGAATATAGAACGGAAGATGAATTTTATAAATATTTTGAATATCAATGGGTTAAGTTAAAAACAAAATCCAAATTCGATTTCATTTATAAAAACGAAGTCGAGCAATTGGTAAAAGATTTTATCGATCTTGGATTTCCACAATATACCGTAAACGGAAAAAAATGTTGGATGGAAGTGCCATTTGACGATTTTAAAAATAAATTTTAGACTATGTTTCCTCAAATAACGCCAATTACTCGAAATATCATCATTCTGAATGTGATCTTTTTCGTGGCTACTTTCCTGCTCACAAACATTAATCTTAACATTGAGCCTTTACTAGCGGGATATTTTCCTTTGTCTCCAAACTTCAGATCCTGGCAGATTATCACACATATGTTTATGCACGGAAGCATTATGCATATTGTTTTTAATATGTTTACGCTTTACAGTTTCGGACCGGTTTTGGAGCAGGTTTTAGGACAGAAAAAATTTATTATTCTGTATTTTGCAGCAGGATTGGGAGGTTTTGCTTTGTATAATATCTGGAATTATTATGAAGTGAGTCAACTCACAAACTTCCTTGTAAATCAGGGGTTTGATGTTCACAAGATTTATAAAACTATTGATTACAGTGACATAAAATATTATCCAAATTTTTCTAATAACGAAGCTGTAAATAATGCAGCTCAAAAACTATTTGGAATTTTGAGAATACCAATGGTTGGCGCTTCAGGCGCTATTTTCGGAATCGTTGCAGCATTTTCCACTTTGTTTCCTGATGCTAAGTTGGTGTTTCTATTCATTCCATACCCTATCAAAGCAAAATATCTGACACCAATTATTATTGCTGGGTCTTTATTTTTAGGATTCGGACAATTTAGTGGAGATAACATAGCACATTTCGCACATATTGGTGGTGCACTGATCGGCTTCCTGTATGTTTGGAACTGGAAAAAATACAGAGACAGAATCCAATAAATGGGAATCATTAGACTTCTTTTGACGATTTTTCATATTATCATTATTGTTCTTTTATTCGGAACTATAATGAATGCTTACATTCCGCCAAGTGTCTTTGGAATGCTGAATCTCTTGTCATTAGGATTCCCATTATTAATTATTACTGATATCGTATTATTAATATTCTGGATCTTCAGTTGGAAAAAACGAGCGGCAGTTTTTCTTATTTTATCTTTATTTTTCATTATTCCTACAAGACGATGGATTAATTACACACAGACTAGGAAAGAAAAACCGAACCTTAAACTTATTTCTCTTAATGGAAAATTTGGTCATCTTGGTGATGATGGGATTTACAATTATCTTAATAAACAAAATGCAGATGTCGTATTTTTTCAGGAGTATGACAACAAAAAACCTTTAGAAGGGTTTCAATATTTCGAAAATAGCCGACCGATTGTAAAGATCCAATCCAAATTTCCGATTTTGGAAAGTGGAGAAGTAAAAACCGATGTAAGCAACGGAATGTGTCTTTACGCTGATATAAAAATTAATGGAAAAATCATACGTTTCGTGAATGTCTATATGGAACCATTTTTTCTTGATAAATCGATGGTTAAACCAACAAAAGATATGGATGTGAACGAGAAAAAAGCGAAGAAAGTTCTGCATATGCTGATTCCAACATTTAAAAAACATCAGACTCAAATTGATCAGATAAAGGATTTTATTAATCAATCCAGTTACCCGGTAATTGTTGGCGGCGATTTTAATGCAGTTCCCAATTCTTATGAATATTACAAAGTTTCGGAAGATCTGGACGATGGCTTTTTAAAGGTTGGAAAAGGAAGCGGAACCAGTTTCCACGACTTCAAATTCCCAATCAAAATCGATCATATTTTCGCATCAAAATCAATAGTTCCAATCAGTTATAAAGTTGACAGAAGTGTAAAAATATCTGACCATTTCCCTGTGATTGCAGAGTTTTTAGTAGATTAAAATATACCAAGATTATGAAAAAAACTATTATTTTAAGTTTTCTAATTCTATTATCAGCTTGTTCAAAGGAAACTACGGTTATGAACAATTCCGATAATCTGGATGCTGCGCCACAAATAACTTATGACACGACGGCTATAGATTCTTTCGGTCCGGGTGCCACTTCAGAAAGTGTAATGGCAAAAATAAATGCCGTTGCAATTAAAAGGGAACAAGACAGCTTGGCCAAAATCGCAAAAGCCGAACAAGAAAAACTGGACAAGGAAAAAGCGAAGTTAGAAGCTGAAAAAGCCAAAGAAACCAAGAAAGAAACAAAGCCCGAGGTCAAAACAGAACAAACGACGCCAGCAACAAATCCATAAAAAAACCCATCAGATAATTTCTGATGGGTTTCTCAATATAATTCTATGAAAAATTATTTATTGTAAAGTTCTTCCACTTTGTCCCAGTTTATCACATCAAAAAAAGCAGTCACATAGTCTGGTCTTCTGTTCTGATAATTAAGGTAATAAGCGTGCTCCCAAACATCCAATCCAAGAATTGGCGTTCCTTGTTTGTCAGCAACCGGCATCAATGGATTATCTTGATTCGGAGTAGAAGATACAACTACAGAACCATCAGAATTTTTCACCAACCAAGCCCAACCAGAACCGAATCTAGTCTTCGCTGCATTAGAAAAATCTTCTTTGAATTTATCAAAACCACCGATTTTCTCGATTTCAGCTTTTACATTTCCAATTGGTTCTTTACTTCCTCCTGGCGTCAAAAGTTCCCAGAAAAGTGAGTGGTTGTAGTGTCCGCCTCCATTATTTCTTACTGCTGGTTTGTCAGTTCCTGTTTTTTGGATTTCCTCAAGAGATTTTCCTTCAAGTTCTGTCCCTGCAATTGCGTTATTAAGATTGTCCACATACGCCTGGTGGTGTTTTGTGTGGTGGATTTCCATTGTTTTAGCATCGATGGTTGGCTCCAACGCATCGTACGCATAACTAAGTTTTGGTAATTCGAATGACATAGTTTGGTATTTATTTGTTAATAAATGAATTGTTCAAAAATAGTCAATTATTATTCCAAGAAGCAAGAATTAGACTTATTTTATAAATATTTAACATCGAAAAATATAATAAAATTTGCCGTAACTTTGACGGATTCTAAATAATTAATTATTATTTGGGCAGCTATTTCCGCCTTCCGCTCCCAATCTTTTTTGCAGAAGTTTTCAGTTAAATTGAACTTGAGTACACGCAAAAAGGATTTCCGCTCAAGTCGGGCTGCAAAGATTCAACGTTTAATCATATTTTTAAGAGTTTTCCCATTGGTCTAAATTCTAAAATCTAAATTCTAACATCTAATTTAAAATGTTCGACATCAATCATATCAGAGCCCAATTCCCAATCCTTAACCAAGAAGTCAACGGAAAACCATTAGTTTATCTGGACAACGCCGCAACTTCCCAAAAACCAATTTCAGTTTTAAATACTTGGGAACAATATTACAATACAATCAATGCTAATGTTCACCGTGGCATCCATACTTTGAGCCAATTGGCAACTGAAGAAATGGAACTTTCCAGACAGAAAATCCAGCGTTTCATCAATGCAAAACAAGACTACGAAGTGATTTTCACCAAAGGAACAACCGAAGGAATCAATCTCGTGGCTTATGCTTTGACCAACCAGATCAAACCAAATGACGAAATTATTATTTCTTATTTGGAACATCATTCCAACATCGTTCCGTGGCAGATGCTTTGCGAAAGAACAGGCGCAAAACTCCGCGTCATCCCAATGGACGAAAACGGAATCCTGCAAATCGATGTTTTGGACGAATGGCTGAACGAAAAAACGAAAATCGTTTCTGTAAATCAGGTTTCCAACGCTCTGGGAATTATCAACCCCATCGAAGAAATCATTGAAAAAACAAGAAGACTTTCCAACGCTTACGTTTTGATCGACGGCGCTCAATCTGCACCACATTTCAAAATCGATGTTCAGAAATTAGATTGTGATTTCTTTGTCTTTTCGGGACACAAGATGTACGCGCCAATGGGAACGGGAATTCTTTACGGGAAAGAATCTGTTCTGGAAAACCTACATCCTTTCCACGGTGGTGGCGAAATGATTGCAGTTTGTCGTTTCGAGAAAACCACTTACGCAGGATTACCTTTTAAATTCGAAGCTGGAACTCCTAATGTTGGTGGGAACATTGCACTTGGCTCAGCTGTAGATTTCATTGAAAATATCGGTCACGAAAATCTTCAAAACCACGAAAGCGACCTTCTAAATTACGCTCAGAAAAAACTTCTGGAATTAGAAGGAATTAAAATTTATGGCGAAAAAGCCAACAGAACGGGCGTAGTTTCCTTCAACTTGGAAGGCGCAGGAATTGCTTCTGACACTGGAATGATTCTCGACAAACTGGGAATTGCTGTGAGAACCGGACATCATTGCACCCAACCGATTATGGATTTCTTCAACATTGCCGGAACTGTTCGCGCAAGTTTTGCAGTTTACAATACTTTAGAAGAAATTGATATTCTGGTAGAAGGTGTGAAGAAAGCACAGAGAATGTTGGTTTAAAGATTAACTAATCATCATTCTGACTGATTTTATCTTTCTCCATTTTTTATCTCTAAATTCATAAATAGCGGTTTCGGAAAATGCACTGAGTGAACCAGAATAAGTTGAATAAGAAAAAATCACTAGTTTTTTATCTTTGGTAAATAATGGCTTATTTATATGTAAAATTGGAGTGAATTTTTTAGTGAATTTAAAATATTCGAAATCGCTTTGTTTAACAGATTCTTTTGCAACAGCCATATTTATTTGTTTTAAAGAATCTGTTATTTTAACTGCACTTTTCGTGAATTTTTCGTTTTCTTTTTTTAATGAATCGGAATCAAGAACCTTTTGTTTGAAAAATTTTTTATCAATCAAATAATCCTTGTTGTCATTAATTTGCTTTCTAATAAACATCCAATCTTCTTTTGAAATCAAAGAATCAAGTTCCTTCTGTGAAACCATCCGTAGATTTTTTTCATTTAAAATCAATGAATCTTTTGTCAAATTATTACCAATATATTTTGTCAAATTAATATCGCTTAGCAAATCTTCTTTTTGATTGGGTTCTTGATTTAATAAAAAACTTTGAATGAAGATGTTAATCTCTTCATTATTAAAAACATCTAATTTCTCTAAATCGAAATTTTCTAATGTTTGTTTTTCAGAACTTTTCCCACAGGAAATCAAGATGAACAAAATAATTGCAAAATACTTCATTAGCACTAATTTTAATTAATGAACGAACTATGACAAATTGTATTGCTTTTTTCATTGGCACATCTCTTGCGAAATTATAGATTCGTTTAAAACAGTATTGTTTCTCAGTTAAAATTGAGGAATGATTTTTATATCAATTAAGATTAATGACATTATGTCATTCAGTATACTATGACAGAATTTGATAATATCAACTTTGAAGAGATTCTTGATGAAGGTTTCGGGATTGTAGCAGAAGAGATCAACCTTGATGACCTTGGTAATCAGGAAGCAGACAAAACACAAACGGTTTTCCCAATTCTTCCGGTAAGAAATATGGTAATGTTCCCGAAAGTGATCACGCCAATTACTGCAGGAAGAGAGAAATCAAAAAAACTCTTGGAGGAAGCTCAAAGAGATAATAAACTCGTAGGCATCATCAGCCAGAAAAATCCTAACGAAGAAAATCCAACAGAAAAGGATCTTTATCTTGTCGGAACTTTAGCAAAAATTCTTAAAATCATTACACTTCCGGAAGGTAATATTACAGCGATAACCAGAGGTGTACAGAGATTTAGAATTAAGAAATTTGTATCTAATGAACCTTATTTCCTTGCAGAAATTACGAAGCAAAAAGACGCACAGCCAAAAGATAAAGAAGAATTCTCAGCATTGATGGACAACATCAAAGATCTTGCAGAGAAAATCATCAACATCGATCCAAATATTCCGAATGCAGCACAATTCGCCATCAAAAATATTGATGGAGAGGAAGATCTTCTGAATTTTGTTTCAGCCAACGGTAATTTTTCATCAGACAAAAAACAAAGTTTACTGGACGAAAAAAGCCTGATCGGACGTGCAAAAAATCTTTACGAAATGATGCACGACGATTTCCGTCATCTCGAACTTAAAAACCAGATCCATCAAAAAACAAGTAAAGATCTGGACAAACAACAACGCGAATATTTCCTGAATCAGCAGATCCGCACCATTCAGGACGAATTAGGCGGCGGTGCAGAATCTGATGCGGACGAGTTCAAAAAGAAAGCAGCAAAATTAAAGTGGAGTGATGATGTAGAAAAACATTTCGAAAAAGAGTTACAAAGACTTTCAAGACAGCATTCCAGCTCGCCGGATTATAATGTTCAGCGTAATTATCTGGACTTTTTCACAGATCTTCCTTGGGAACATTATTCCAAAGATGCATTTGATCTGAATAAAGCAGAAAAGCTTTTGGATAAAGAACATTTTGGATTAGAAGACATTAAGAAAAGGATTTTGGAACATATTGCAGTTCTGAAACTTAAGAATGATATGAAATCACCAATTCTATGTTTAGTTGGTCCTCCAGGAGTTGGGAAAACTTCACTTGGAAAATCGGTTGCTGATGCTTTGGGAAGAAAATACGTGCGAGTTTCTCTTGGTGGATTACACGATGAAAGCGAAATCCGCGGACACAGAAAAACCTACATCGGTGCAATGGCAGGGAGAATTCTTCAATCCATCAAAAAATCCGGGACTTCCAATCCTGTGATTGTTTTGGATGAGATCGATAAACTAGGACAAGGTGCTCACGGCGATCCAAGTTCAGCTTTACTGGAAGTTCTTGATCCTGAACAGAATAATAATTTCTACGATAACTTCCTGGAATTAGGTTATGATCTTTCGAAAGTAATGTTCATTGCAACGGCAAATTCATTGTCAACCGTTCAGCGTCCGCTATTGGACAGAATGGAAATCATTAGCATTGCTGGTTATACTTTGGAAGAAAAGATTGAAATTGCAAAACGCCATTTGATCAAAAAACAACTTCGTGAAAATGGTTTGGATGCCAAATATCTGAAACTCGGAAATGCGGAATTAAAACATATCATAGATGCTCACACTTCTGAAAGCGGCGTAAGATCTCTGGAGAAAAAAATTGCAGGTGTTGCCCGTTGGGTTGCTTTACAGATCGCAATGGAAAAGGACTTTGATACGAAAATTTCTGTCGAAAAAGTGGATGAAATCCTTGGCGTTCCAAGACCGAAGACTTTAGCGGAAATTACAGATGTTCCCGGAGTTGTAACTGGTTTGGCGTGGACAAGTGTCGGTGGCGATATTCTTTTCATTGAAAGTATTCTTTCTAAAGGAAAAGGCGCTTTGACAATGACCGGAAACCTTGGAAACGTAATGAAAGAATCAGCGACCATTGCTTTAGAGTTTATTAAAGCTCATTACGAAGAATTAGGCATTTCTGAAGACGATATCGAAAAGAAAAACATCCACGTTCACGTTCCGGAAGGTGCAACACCGAAAGACGGACCTTCTGCGGGGATCGCAATGCTGACATCAATGGTTTCCAGCTATAAGAATATCAAAGTGAAACCTCATCTGGCTATGACGGGCGAAATTACTCTGAGAGGAAAAGTTCTTCCGGTTGGCGGAATCAAGGAGAAATTACTCGCTGCAACAAGAGCCGGAATCAAAGAAGTGATCCTTTGTGAAGCCAACAGAAAAGATGTGGAAGAAATCAAAAAAGATTATCTGAAACATTTGAAAGTCAATTATGTAACGAATATGACCGAAGTAATCGAAATTGCTTTAAAATAAGATAAGTACATTATTAATATAAATATTCATCCGTTTGAGAAATTTTCTTGGACGGATTTTTTTATTTTTAAATTCAATTCATATTTTTTATAAATTCGTTGATTATAATGATTTTATGAAAAAATTCTACTCCGGATTTCTATTTTGTTTGTTTGCATTAAGTCTTGTTAATGCCCAGGAAGTTCTACCAAAAGGATTAACGCCTGAAGAAAAGCAGAATCTAAAAAGTTTCAAATTCACTGGAACACAAAAAACGCCGGCTCCCGATCTGCCGGTCAGAACAGCTGCTCAATGGGAAGAAGTAGAATATTTGGTTCTTTCCTGGACTTCTCAGTATCAAAATATTCAGAGACAGATTGTACAGGCAGCGGTGAAAGAATGTAAAGTTCTGATTGCAACTCAAAATGAGACATCAGTCCGGAATTATCTCACCTCAAACGGCGTGGATCTTACTAATGTAAGATTCCTAAATGCCGCAACCAACAGTATCTGGATAAGAGATTATGCTGCCAATACGGTTTACACCAATGATGTTGGGAATCGTGCTTTGGTAGATTGGATTTACAATCGCCCGCGACCTCTGGATAATGTTTTGCCAACAAAACATGCGGCTTATGTTGGTGTTCCGCTTTATGTAACCGACACTTCTCCGAATGATTTGGTAAACACAGGTGGAAATTTTATGTCGGACGGTATGGGCAATGCATTTGCTTCAAAACTAATTCTTGACGAAAATAAAGCCGGAAATTCTTACGGAGTCAGCGCAAAAACAGAAGTTCAGGTTGATAAGATTTTTAAAGATTATATGGGAATCAACTCTTACCGAAAGATGAATGTTTTACCGTATGACGAGATCCATCATATCGATATGCATATGAAATTGCTAGATGAAGAAACGATTCTTGTGAGCCAATATCCGGAGGGTATTGCTGATGGTCCTTACATCAAACAAAATATAGATTACATAAAGAATACTTTCAAAACGCCTTTTGGTAATGATTATGACATCAAATGGATTCCTGCTCCTGCAAGTACAACCGGCGCTTATCCCAATACTGGGGGTGCTTACAGAACTTACACCAATGCTGTGATTATCAACAAAACGATTTTGGTTCCGACGTATCGCCCGGAAGTTGATGAAGCTGCATTAAATATTTACAAACAATTGATGCCTGGTTACACAGTTGTAGGTATTGATGTTGACAATCCCGGAGAGGATTTAATCAGTCTGAGTGGTGCAATTCATTGTATTACCCATACGATCGGTGTTGCAGATCCGCTTTGGATTACGCATTCAAAAGTGAAAAATGCATCAAATTTTACAGTTCCTATTGAAGCTCAAATCAAACATATTTCCGGAATTTCGCAGGCAAAAGTTTTCTGGAGAGAATCCGGCGATATCGGTTTTCAGGAAACAAGTATGACAAATTCTGTTGAGAACAAATGGGTTACAAATCTATCTCTACCTTTTACTTCCAAGAAAATCGATTATTACATTTGGGCTCAGGCTAACTCCGGAAAATCTATTTCCCGACCAATGGTTGCACCAAGTGGTTATTGGACCTTTGATGTCACAGCTCTTTCAACTGATGAACTGGCTTCCAAAAATATAGAAGGGCCTTTCCCGAATCCTGCTGAAAATAAAGTCCAATTCAATCTTAAGAACATTTCGGGCGACATTAATGTTTCTATTCATAATGTTTTGGGGCAGAAATTATTCAGTCAAAAAATGACGAACTCTAACGGAACTATTAGTCTTGACCTAAATCCTAAATGGAGCGGTGTTTTATTGGTTTCGTTTGAAGGTAAATTTGGAAAAGTCACAAAAAAATTAATCAAAAAATCAGTTCTTAATTAATTTTCAATTCAAAAAATATTAACTTTAGATCAACTTAAAAAACTATACTTTATGAAATATGTTAAATTTATTGTATGTCTGCTTTTCGGATTAATGTTCATCAACGCAGGCCTGGACAAGTTTTTACACTACATGCCAATGCCGGAAATCACAGAAGAGCAAAAGAAATTGTTTGCAGCTTTTGGAGAAATCAGTTGGCTGATGCCATTAGTTGGAGCTGTTGAAGTTATTGGAGGATTACTTTTCATCTTCCCGAAAACCAGAGCTTTGGGTGCGATTGTAATTCTTCCTGTAATGGTTGGTATCGTTCTCCACAACTTTGTGAAATTTCCAACTTCCACTGGAATTACAATTAGTGTAGTTTTGCTGCTGATCAATCTCTGGATGCTGATAGACAACAGAAAAAAATATGAAGCTTTAATAAGCTAAAAAGAAGAAGGAAACCAATTAAGGTTTCCTTCTTTATCACAATTTTTGAATCGCTTTTACGACTTCCGTTTTATCTACAACCATCGCCTGCAGATGTTCTCCGGAAAACTCTAAGAATTGTTTCGGTTCTGGCGCGTTGTCGTAAATTAATTGACCTTGCTCAAAAGGCACCGTTGAATCGCCTTTGCTGTAGATGAATAGCTTCGGAACATCTTTTAAAGCTTTGACATCTTCTTTTGCGGCGTAAGGCGAAACCAAAAACTTCTCGATCACTTCCTTATATTGAGGCGAAAAATGAATTGCTATATCTGTGAACGATGACATTCCTCCATCCAAAATTAATCCCGAAATTTTAGTTGGATTCTCCTTAGCCAAATGAGTTGCAATCTGCGAACCCAGAGAAGCTCCGTAGATATAGATTTTTGTGTTTTTAATATCTGAACGTGTCATTACATAATCAAACATTTTTTGTCCGTCAGATGCCACATTAAGATGCTTTGGCGTCCCTGTGGATTTCCCGTAACCTCGAAGGTCAATCATTACTACCTGTAAGCCATTTTCCACCAAAGGTTTTGTGATGTATTGATAAGTTGAAACGTTACCATTTGCGCCGTGAAAAAACAGGATTGTTTTCTTGATTGATTTTGATTTCGGCTTTAAAACGATTGCTGTGATTGTATCGTTTTCTACAGGCAGGCTGATGTTTTCAATTTTTTTGAATTCCAAAGGTTTCATTTCTTTACTTGGCTGATAGAATTTATCATCCATTTGAGCCTTAGAGAAAATTGATAATAAAATGAGGAAGAATGAGAAGAATACAGATGTTTTCATTGTTTTGATTTTTAATTATGCCTCAAAATTATATCGTCCACTCATTAAAAAGAAAAACTTCCGACCGAACTGTTGAAAACTCAGACCGAATGGTCAATTTAAAGGATAAAACAAAAAATCAGGTTAAGATAACCAGCTTACTTGGTTATCTTAACCAAGTAAATGACAAAAATACGTAATTAAGTTGGTCGTCAACACCAACTTACCACCGTATCTTAACCAACTAACTTAGGCAAGATAACCAATAGAATTAATGATTTTAATAAGCAACTTGGTGTTGATAACCAAGTAAGGATGTATTTATACCCTATTTTACCATACAGAAGTCGATATTTTAAATATTCCCTTCTTATTTTAATGTGAGATGTCATAAAAAAGAGACTTATTACTAAGTCTCTTTTAAATTTATATTGATGAAAATATTAATCTCTCATTCTTGCAATCACATCTAATCCTCCTTTTGTCTTGTCTCCAATTTTACAAAGGATTTCTGTGTCTAATGGAAGAAAAACATCCATTCTTGAACCAAACTTAATAAAGCCAAATTCGTGACCAGCTTTTGCTTTATCCTCAACATTACAGTAGAAAACAATTCTTCTCGCAACATATCCGGCAATCTGGCGGAAAACAACATTGTGGTTGGTCAAACTTTTCACGGCAACGGTTGTTCTTTCGTTTTCAGTAGAAGATTTTTCGTGCCAGGCAACCAAATATTTTCCTGGATGGTATTTTTTATAAATAACGTCTCCACTTACCGGGTAACGGCAAATATGAACATTAAGAGGCGACATAAAAATAGAAACCTGAATACATTTATCTTTAATAAATTCATCTTCAATTACTTCTTTTATCATCACAACTTTCCCGTCAACCGGAGCAATCACATTTTCTGTATGATCCAAAATCGCTCTTTGCGGAACGCGGAAAAACCAGAAGATCAATCCCAGCATTACCAATAATGGAATTAGAATAACTAAAGACCACAATTGCAAATAATAAATGGATATGGTTCCGATAAATGCAATGAATAAAATTGCAACAACCAACGTTCCTTTCGATTCTTTATGAAGTTTCATAGGTTTAAGCTTAAACTAATTTTTCTAAGATAAAATATAAATAGACAACAGGAACGCAAATGATAAAACTATCAAGCCTGTCCAGAACGCCGCCGTGACCAGGAATAATATTTCCGCTGTCTTTAACTGCAAAACTACGTTTTAACTGACTTTCTACCAAATCTCCCAAAGGTGCAAAGACAGAAACCAGGAATCCAACCATCATCCAGTTTCCACGAAGTTCCGGGAAATACTGTTCTACGAAGAATCCTAAAATCAATGTCAGAACAACGCCGCCGGCAAATCCTTCCCAGGTTTTTTTAGGAGAAATACGGGGTGCCATCTTGTGTTTTCCGAAAAATTTCCCTGTAAGATAGGCAAAAGTATCACTGCTCCAGATCAAAACGAAAAGCATGAAAATTTCTAAAGTAAAAGTTTTGCTTTCGTCTAATGTACTGAATTTTGGCAGGCCTAATGAAAATGCGAACGGCAAAGTCACGTACACAACGGTAAAAATCAGTTTGCCGTTTTCGAAGTAAAGTTCTCTGGAATATTTGAAAAGTGTAACGACTGCAATCGGAATTAGCGATAAAGCCATCATTTCGCTGAAATTAAAATCAAAGAAAAAACCGTGATAGAAGAACCTTTTGGTAAATCGGTAATAAATAATTGCAGCAACAGGAAAAACCAGCCATTTGTAAAAGCTGTTGTCAAACTTCATGATTTTGATACATTCGTAAAGACCAATAACCATAAATAAGGTCATCAATCCGTAAAAAAGATACTGCTGTTTGACTTGTGGTAAGAAATTACTAAAAATATTTTCGCCAACCGGTGTGGTACAAATGACAATGACCAGCACATAAACGACTGCGGAAAGGGTACGCTGAATGAAATTTTTATCCAAAACTGAAATTTAATCTTCCAGCAAAAGTAAGAAAAGTTTGGTATTATCCTTATTAGGTGTGTCTAATTTGGATTGACTTCCGCTGATTGAGGTCAGATTTTTAAGATTTCCCGCACGTTTTACTTTCATCATCGCTTCGTTCAGATTGTTTGCGATCTGCGAAACGTTTGCCATAATGATGATTTTGCTTGGTAACCTTGAAGAGTGGTAATGTAGAATATTATTATGAGAAAGCATAATTCTGCCATCAAAAGCGATCAGATATTCGCAAGTGATAAAGGCAGCATCATTTTGTTCAGTAAGTTCGGGAGAATAAGGTGTTTTGATGACGTCCAGGAAATTCCTCAAATCCTGATCCCAACAGAAAACATCTTTCACCTGCTCGATCTTGATGATTTGATTGAGCGTCTGCAATGCTTCAGACTCATCTGCACAATAATTGAAAAAACCTCCAGAATGTGTGAAAAGCTGAGCAAATTTATAATCCAGATCGGCATCACGAAGTTGATCCGCCAGTTTGGTAACATCCGGCTGCTCCTCTTCGGGCTGATTCATTATTTTATTGACGAGTTTTTTGAACAGACTCAATTTATTTATGCTTTAATTAATACAAATGTAAAAAAATAATTATAATCGGCTAAAAACCAAAACTTTATTTTAACAAAAAATCCTAAATAGATTAGGATTTTTTGTAATTATTTAAATTTTGAACAGTTTAACTCTCTGTATTTAAGACGTTTCCAGCATCAGCAGGATTGTCAAGACTTGATACAGGCTTTTCTGTCAGTTCTGGGTCCCAAGCGCGTTTTCCGAAAATTTCTTCAAGATCTTCACGGAAAATCACTTCTTTTTCCAAAAGTTTGTTTGCCAAAGCGTCCAATTTATCTCTGTTTTCTGTCAGGATATTCACTGCTCTTGCGTATTGCGTTTCGACTAACTTAGAAATTTCTTCGTCAATTAGTTTCGCCGTCTGCTCAGAGTATGGTTTTCCAAAACTGTATTCAGATTGACCTGAACTGTCATAGTAAGAAATGTTTCCAACTTTATCGTTCAAACCGTAGATTGTAACCATCGCCTGAGCTTGTTTCGTCACTCTTTCAAGATCAGACAGTGCACCAGTAGAAATGTTCCCAAAAACAGCTTGCTCTGCAGCTCTACCGCCAAGTGTAGCACAAATCTCATCCAACATTTGCTGAGTCGTTGTCAATTGTCTTTCTTCCGGAAGATACCAGGCTGCACCGAGTGAACGTCCTCTAGGAACAATTGTCACTTTTAAAAGTGGCGCTGCGTGCTCAACTAACCATGAGATTGTTGCGTGACCAGCTTCGTGAAAGGCAACTCTTCTTTTTTCGGAAGGTTTGATGGCTTTATTTTTCTTTTCAAGACCGCCGATAATTCTATCAACTGCGTCCAGGAAATCTTGTTTATTTACTGATTCGTGAGAATTTCTTGCTGCGATCAAAGCTGCCTCATTACAAACATTGGCGATATCAGCACCGCTGAATCCTGGTGTTTGTTTAGCTAAGAATTCTCTATCAATTGTATCATCCAATTTGATTTTAGCCAAATGAACATCAAAGATCTGTTGTCTCTCGTGTAATTCCGGAAGATCTACATAGATAGAACGGTCAAAACGTCCGGCTCTCATTAATGCTTTGTCCAAAATATCAGCGCGGTTTGTAGCAGCCATTACGATAACGTTGACATCTGTTCCAAAACCGTCCATCTCTGTAAGTAATTGGTTTAATGTATTTTCACGCTCGTCATTTCCACCTTGGAAACCACCTTTTCCTCTTGCTCTACCGATTGCATCAATTTCATCAATGAAAATAATGGCCGGAGATTTCGCTTTTGCCTGAGCAAAAAGATCTCTCACTCTGGAAGCTCCAACACCAACGAACATTTCAACGAAATCTGAACCTGATAGTGAGAAAAACGGAACTTTAGCCTCACCTGCAACAGCTTTTGCCAACAAGGTTTTACCAGTTCCCGGAGGGCCAACCAGAAGAACTCCTTTCGGAATTTTACCGCCCAGTTTTGTGTATTTTTCTGAATTCTTCAAGAAATCTACAACTTCCTGAACTTCCTCTTTTGCACCTTCTAATCCTGCAACATCCTTGAAAGTCACTTGTAATTTGTCTTTCTCGTCAAATAATTTGGCTTTTGATTTACCGATGCTGAAGATCTGACCGCCAGGTCCGCCAGCGCCACCTCCCATTTTTCTGAAAATGAAGAAGTATAACAATGCGAAAAGTCCGCCCCAAAGTGCTAAAGTAAACAGCAACTCGGAGAAACCACTTTGGCTTTTACCAAATTCCATTCTTGCCTGTGTAGGAAGCTTGGAATTGATGCTTTCAAATCTTTCCTGAAAATATCTAAGATCACCATAAGTCAGGACAAAATCCGGGCTAGGTTTGATATTAATTACGGAAAGCGGATCGCTTTCTTTATCAGTTTTCTTTAATTCTGCTTTCGCAGCTTTCGTAAGATAAACATCGGCTTTGAAATTGTCTCTGTAGACCATTACTTCGCCAACTTTTCCTTTTTCTACAAGTGTGTAAAATTCTTTTTCATCAATGTTTTTTACCATAGAATCTCCGAGAAGTCCCGGAAGAAATATAAGTAAAATGAGTCCCAACAAAACGGGTATGAACCAGTTGAATCCTTTGTTATTCATTTTTATTTTTTAAAGATTGATGATGCCAAAATGCATCTTTTAACTTTCTATTTTTGTGATCTTTGCATCTCCCCAAAGTTCTTCGATGTCGTAATATTCACGGATCTCTTTTTGGAAAATGTGCACCACTACAGAAACGTAATCTACCAGAACCCACATAGAGTTCTCAGTCCCTTCTACATGCCAAGGTCTGTCATTGAGGTCGTTTCTTACGTTTTTTTGGATGTTTCCGGCGATTGCGGAAACTTGTGTATTTGAATTTCCGCTGCAGATGATAAATGTTTCTGCTGCTGCATTTTCTATTCCTGTTAAATCGAAGACCAAAATATCTTCGCCTTTTGTATCTTGAATCGAATCTACGATCTTATCGATTAATAATTGTTTTTCTGTAATTTTACTCATTCAAAAAATTGTCTAATTTGCAAATTTATTGATTTTTATCTATTTATCTTTCCTTTCTCATGTTTATTATCTCTTAAAGTTTTCATAAATGACCCGTTTACACCACTTCGATAATTGTTTTTCTACAAATGACGAAATCCTTTCTGTTTTAAATGAAGACGAATCAACTGCTGTTTTTACTTTTAATCAAACAAAAGGCCGCGGACAATATGGAAATATATGGAAAGTGATTCCCGATCAAAACCTGGCTTATTCACTTGCTTTAAAGACTTCCAAAATCAATATTTCAGATACTTTCCTCAATTATTATACCGCTATTATTGTCAGGGATTTTCTTGCCAATCTGACAAATGCAGACTCAAAAATAAAGTGGCCAAATGATATAATTCTGAACGAGAAAAAAGTTTGTGGAATTCTTATCGAAAAAAAGAAAATCAATAATGAAGAATATTACATTATTGGAATCGGGATTAATGTTATTCAGTCAGATTTTTCTCATCTTCCAAAAGCTGGTTCCGTATTGTCTGTCACGGGTTTAAGCTTTGATTTGAATGCATTCACGAATCAGTTTCATCAATATTTAATTTCAAGAATCAAAAACATGGATTCGGAAAATGAAATCTTAAAAAATTACAATCAATTTCTTTTCAGAAAAGATGAAATATCAGTTTTTCAAAAAAACAATGTGCGCCAAAATGGCATCATCAAAAATGCTGACAAAAATGGTTTTCTCTGGATCGATCTGGAAAATGAAGGCTTACAGAAATTCTTTCACAAAGAAATAGAAATACTTTACTGATTTGCTCTTTTGATGTAAAGATAAGCTGCAATAGGAGCAAAAATCATATTCGGAAGCCACATTGCCAATAATGGCGGTAAACTTTTGTTTTCGGAAACCACATTCAGAACCTGGAAAGAGAATACGAACAAGAAGGCCAAAGCAATTCCTACAGCAAGATTAAGTCCTAATCCGCCACGTTTTTTCTGAGATGATAATGACAATCCCAAAAACGTAAGTATGATAATGGAAACAGGCATCGATGTTCTTTGATAAAGCTCGTTATAGAAAGAAGTTACGTTATTATTCCCTTTCATTTTTTCTCTTTCAATCATAGTCAACAATTCAGGTGTGGTTTTATTTTGAGCTACTAATTTATCAGGAAATAATTCTGAAGGCGGCAGTTTAAAATCCTGGATCTTTGAAGTACCTTGTCCAAGAGTTTCGGTGTCGTTTTTTCCGGCAGTCCTTTCTATATAATTATTAATAATAAAATGTTTTTTCTTGGAATCCCAATTAATATCCATTGCGGTAATCTGATACACAAGCTTTTTGTTCTTGTCAAATTTCTGATACATATAGCCGGATCCGCGGTTTTCTTTCTTATTATAGCTATTGACGAAAATATAATCGGTGGGACTGATGTTCGAGGCAATACTCATATTTCCCAATAATTTCTCTTTGTTGACACTATTATAAGTATAAGGTTCTAAGATGTTTTTCTTAATATTTGCCCAAGGTAAAATGAAATGATTCACCGCCAATGTTGCTGTGAAAATCAATAAAGAAGTAATCAAATATGGCCTTGCAAACCTGTGAAAACTAGCCCCGCTACTTATGACAGCGACAATCTCGGTATTGTTTGCCATTCTGGAAGTGAAGAAAATCACTGTAATGAACACCAAAATTGACATAAATGTCAGAATCAGATTAAGGATCCAGAACGGATAAAAATTAATCAAGAAATAGCCAACGGTAAATCCGTTACTCTCGATTCGCGGTGTTTTTGCCTGCACATCCACAACCATAATAATGATAGACAAAAGCGCCAACATAAAAATGAGGGTTCCCAAATATTTTTTGATGACGTAAAGATCTATGATTTTCATCGAGTTATAATTGATAAATGATGGTTGATAATCGATTTCTGACTCTTGATTCTTTTTACTTTTCTCTTGTTTCTTTTCTAAAGCCTTTGTTTCAACTGCGGAATGATAGAATCTTTCCATTGGTAGAAATCGCCGGCAACAATGTGTTCTCTCGCCACTTTTACTAAGTCTAAATAAAATGCTAAGTTATGGATCGATGCAATTTGTTTTGCCAGATACTCCTTTGAAACGAAAAGGTGCCGCACGTAAGCCTTGCTGTAAGCGCTGTCGACAAAACTTGTCCCAAACTCATCAAGAGGCGAAAAGTCTTCTTTCCATCTTTCGTTTTTCATATTCATCACACCTTGCCAGGTGAAAAGCATTGCGTTTCTTGCATTTCTGGTTGGCATTACACAATCCATCATATCCACGCCAAGACCGATGCTTTCAAGGATATTCCAAGGTGTTCCGACGCCCATCAGATATCTCGGTTTATCTTTCGGAAGAATGTCTGTTACTTCATTTGTAATTCTGTACATTTCCGGTTCCGGTTCACCAACAGATAATCCACCGATTGCGTTACCTTCTGCTCCGGCTTCAGAAATAACCTCAGCCGAAATCTTTCTTAAATCCGAGTAACAAGAACCCTGAACAATTGGAAATAATCTTTGTTTGTGACCATATAATT
>Ga0157369_10000449_pt1 | contig 54630 bp, 44 predicted proteins | sample C25metaG_FD_113461 | JGI IMG/M metagenome (GOLD analysis project Ga0157369, IMG submission 113461) | Corn rhizosphere microbial communities from Kellogg Biological Station, Michigan, USA - C2-5 metaG | ecosystem: Host-associated > Plants > Roots > Rhizosphere > Soil | place: USA: Michigan... | reverse complement strand
CTCTTCGCCAAGGCCGACGAGGAGAGTATTGACATCGTCGACCGCGCTATCGATGATCTGCGCAAACTGGGTGCGACGATCGTGGATCCGGGTCCGGAAGGCGCCTTGTTCCAAGGCTGCATCGCACGTTATGCGCCGGAACTCTTGAACAGCGCGTTTACGCGGCAGTACCGGGACCTGTTTCCGGTGGATGCCGCGGGCCTGCCTCAATCAGATCAGCTGACCACGCTTCTGAACTTGCACGCCGATCCGGCGCGAGCGCCGCAGACTCTCTCGCTCCGAAGCCTCAATACACCCGCCGTTGCGGGCGAAGGCAAATACATGATGAACAGGTATCTCGAGGAACGCGGAGACGCCAACATCAAAACCGGTGCGGACCTGATCTCGAAGGCACGGTTCTATGAGGACCCCAACTTCCCCGATCGCAAACAGGCCAGGCAGGCTGCGGAGCGCGCTACGGTGCTGGACACTTCGGCGCGACTGCAGACCCGCTTCGCCTTTCAAAACCTGTTGCTGCAGTGCATGCAAGAACAGCGGCTGGACGCGCTAGTGTCCCCCATGTCCACCGTCCCGCCACGGAAGCTCACGGCGCCGCGCGAGCCGAACGCCAATGGCCGCGCGCCGATCGGCTGGTCTTTCATCGGGCAGCAAGGTTTCCCCGCGATCACCGTACCCGCGGGTTTTACGACGGAGATCTGGGATCGCGTGCGCGATGCCAACGGCGGCACGCGCCTGGTTGGCCCCGTTAAAGCTAATTTGCCAGTAGGCGTCGACTTTATTGCGCGTCCGTTTGACGAAGCGATGCTATTCCGGATCGCCTCGGCTTTCGAGGCGGCCACTCGGCATCGAAGGCCCCCGCCGGACTTCGGACCCGTGCCCGGTGAACCGTAGCAATTCCTTTCGCGATGTCGCGGGGTTACTGATGGCTGCCGGTTAGATACAAGCCCGCCACGCCGATCACGATCAGGAGCGTGGAGACCGATCGCAGCACCGTCACCTGCTCCTTAAACCACAGGACGCCCATGATGGCTACCATCAGTGTTCCCACGCCCGACCAGACGGCGTAGGCAGTGCCCACGGGGATCTTGGAGACGGCGAGGGAAAGGCCGAAAAGGCTGACCAGGTAAAAGGCGAACATCAGGACCGTGGGCCACAGCCGTGTCATGCCCTCCGTGAATTTGAGGGTCAGGGTTCCCGCCACCTCAAACACGATCGCGAAAAACAGGATGACCCAGCTCACGGGTTTAAGTGCGGATCACGCCAGCGTCAGCGAAGGCTCAAGATCCGTGCGCATCTGATCATAGATACTGGCGGTGGAGGATTCCTCGCAAACCCGCATATACTCGGTAAACTTCGGGGGAGCCGGGACGCCCTCTTTCAAGAGACGGCAATTGTCGAATACCAGGTCCAACGAGCAGAACCGGTAGTACAGCTCGAGCGCATGCAGCAGATGGCGCGGGTGGCCGTCGCCGGCCGCTTCCATCACGCGCTTGGCAGTAAGCTGGCGCATGCCGCCGATTTCATAGCGATCTTCAGACGTGCCGCCCCGCAATCGTGCATATTCGGCCGCCAGCTCGCTCCAGCGGACGGAACCGCCCTTCCCGGCTGAAACGTGATAGCGCTGATGCTTGAGGTAGGGCGCGAAGAGTAGGTGGCGCAAAGCGGAGGCCGCCCAATCGACGGGAACCACGTCAATGCGATTTTCCAGATCCCAGGTGATAAAACGCAGGGCTTCCACGGCGCGCAGAACCCAGAAGATGCTTCCGGATGGCTTACAGCCCAGCTCGGTATGGCCGACCACGATCGATGGCCGGGCAATGACCAGCGGAAGGTCGGCAAATTGTTCGGCCAGTTGCCGCTCGGCTTCGGCTTTGCTGCGCGTGTAGGCGACCAAATGGGTGGCACGCTCACTGGGGAAGTCGTCTTCATGAACCACGGGGTTGGGGGACGCGCCGCAGATGGCGGCGGTACCCGTATATACAAATCGCTCAATGCTGCGCCCGCGCATGGCTTTGGCGACCGACAGGGCGCCGCCGACGTTGGTCGTGCGAATGGCCCGGCTATTCCCGAAGGAAGTACTTGCCGCTAAATGCAGTACATGCTTGACGCCGTCCAGGTACGGCGAATCATGCCAGTCATTGGAAAGAAGATCGCCGCGTAGTACCTTAACGTTTCTGGGGAGCGAGTAGGACGTCGTGAACCGGCTCGTCGAGAATCGAGATAGCGAGCGGCGAACCCGCTCCTCAGCGCTATCGTCGTCGTCGGCCCGGACCAGACAAACCACTTCTCCGTCAAACGAGGACTGGAGGAGATCGGATAAGAAAGCACCCCCGAGAAAACCGGTTACTCCCGTGAGGAAGACCGTCGGAGCGCTCCACGAGCGTTTACGCAAAAATCCATTTACCAAGCGGGTACACCCTGTGCCTATATTTTGACATTGACCCTGTGGATTTCGAATGGGTATAGCCGTTAAAATCTCGTAATGAGACGGGCTCAACTGAAGCAAAATAAGGACTATAAAAGTTCTTTAAGAATTCGTTCGGCCACCTCTTTACCTCGCTCGCCCACTTCACCGACGGGTCCGACGCAACTCGGGCAGCCGGCTTCGCAGGGACAAGCCGCCAACAGCTTCGCAGCGCCGTCCAGCAGCCGGGGAGCTAGCTTATAGAGCGCCGCGCTCTGCCCGATGCCGCCCGGATAGTTGTCGTAGAGGTACAGATTCGGCTCGAACGCAGTGAGAGCTCCAGCAATGTCTTCCGTAATCGAAACGCCCAGGTCGCGGGGATCGCACATCACACATAAAGCTCCTACTGTACGTAGGAGCGCACTCAGCGCCACCAATCCGCCCTGGCGATCGCTGGGTGAGAGGTCGTTGAAGCGTGCCAGAAACTCGGCTGGGAAATGCAGCCAGAATGCGGTAGTATGCATCTCCTGTTCGGGCATCGAGAGATTCCCCGCACCCACGTTCTCCATGGTGTAGAACTTTATCTTCTTGAAACCCACGATCTGGCGATTCAGGCGGACATCGCCGTGCGCCACTTTCACGCCGCCGGCGGGCGAGGATTCTGCTTCTTCCAGTTCCTTGACTTGGGTGTAGTCGATGGCGTCGGTGAAGTAGTCCGAATCGACGCGGCGCACGTAAGCCTTGCGGCCTTCATAATCGAAGCGCTCGACCTGGTATTGCCGCGCGTCATGCAGGTAAATGGCTTTCTCATATAAGGTCGTCAAAGCCGCGGTAAACGATACTTCGGCGATCACCTGATGATCCCCGGATATATCCACCACCACGAAGTTGTCGCTCGAAACCGAGCGGAGGCTGACGGCATCCGCGGGATAGGTGTCAGAGGTCCAATTCCAAGTGGATCCGGAATGGTGCAGGAGTTTGAGATCGCTGAGGAAGCGGCACAGATCGCCCGTATCGTGCTGGCCGAATTTTTCGCCGTCGCGAATGGGCAGCTCGAAGGCGGCGCATTTCAGGTGGCTGAGCAGGATTTCGAGATTATCCGGATTGATGTAGGCGTGCTCGGACGGCCGGTCGAAGAAATACTCGGGATGTTCGACGATGTATTGATCGAGCGGTGCGCTGGAAGCCACCAGCACTGCGAGAGATGCGGTCTGGCGGCGGCCCGCGCGGCCGGCACGCTGCCAGGTGGATGCAATGGTCCCCGGGTATCCGGCCATTACCACGGCATCCAGCGAGCCAATATCGATACCCAGTTCCAGTGCATTGGTCGCCACTACGGCGCGGATGTTGCCATCGCGCAGCTGGCTCTCGATCTCGCGGCGTTCTTTGGGAAGATATCCGCCGCGATAGCCCCGGACGCCTGAATAGTCGTCCTTGAGATACGTGAGCAGAATTTCGGTCGCCAAGCGGCTGTTGGCGAATACCAGAGTCTGCTGGCCGCGGTCGAGAAGCTCGCGCGCCATACGTCGCGTCTCATTTAGATAGCTGCGTCGAATCCCCAGTGCCTTGTTCACCACCGGCGGGTTGTAGAACACGACGTATTTGTCGCCGGAAGGCGCTCCGTTACGTTCCACCAATTCGAAGGGAAGCCCGGTAAGCGCCTCGGCCAGTTCCTTGGGGTTGGCGATGGTGGCCGAGCAGCAGATGAATTGCGGAGACGATCCATAGAACTCGCACACGCGTTTCAGACGGCGCAGAAGGTTCGCGAGATGGCTGCCGTAGACGCCCCGATAGTAGTGCAGCTCATCGATCACCACATAGCGCAGGTTCTCGAACGCCTTGGCCCACTTCGTGTGGTGCGGAAGCACGCCCGAGTGAAGCATGTCCGGATTGGTAAAGACGACGTTGGCGCGCTCGCGGATGGCTCGGCGCGCGTCCTGTGGGGTGTCGCCGTCATAAGTGAAAGCGCGAAGATCCGAACCCATGGCGTCCACAGCCTTCTGAAACTCGACCAGTTGATCCCCCGCGAGAGCCTTGGTCGGGAACAGATACATCGCCCGGGCGTTGGGATCGGCCAGAAGCCCATTCAGCACTGGCAGGTTGTAGCACAGAGTCTTGCCGCTGGCGGTGGGCGTGACAATCACGGTGTTGCGACCTGCAGCCGCTTGCGAGAAGGCTTCGGCCTGGTGCGTGTAAAGACGATCGATTCCCCGGGCGACCAAGGCTTTTTGCAGAACCGGCGCCAGCGTTTCGGGAAACTCAGCGAATTCGCCCGGCCGGGCGGGCTGGCGGCGAACCGCGCGAACGGGAGAATCAGGATCGGCCATCCATTGCTGGAAGCGCTCAATCGCTCCGGAAAGGCCGCTTTGTCGCGCGAGGATTCTTTCTTGGGCCGGTTCGGGGAAACCGAGAGTGAGGTTCATTCTTCGCCCTATCTTCGCTAGTCTAGCGCAGGGCGAAAGAAAAAACTAGGCTATGTCGCGCAGAAACTCGTAGCGTTCCAAGGTGGCCGCAAAGGCCGACTCAGAATCTCCACGGAGTACCTTGCCGACACAACGCAGGCGAACTTCTTTGCGAGCGCCAGGGGTGCGCGGCAGCGTGATGACATACTCAATCGATTCGCCCAATGGAAGCTTACCTTCGGCAGTGAAGAAGACACCCGCCGAACTCACGTTTTTGGTCTCGCCACGCACGGTCATAGGAGATCCGTTGCGGACCACTTCAAACGGCAACCGCAGTTCGAAGCGCTGGTGTTTTCTCTGTTCGATCATGATCTTTATCGACTCTAAGCCTTAGTCTCTCTAAGGTCAATAGCCATTAGCTCAGGTAAAGCCCCTACTGTATTAGTACTTCTGCGGTTTAGGTCCAGAGGTTTTGGCAAAGGGCTGCTCAAAAGGGAGTGTGGGAAAATGAAGATCGCTTGTTAAAAAGCATCACCGTGCACGGGGCACGGCAGCACAACCTTAAGAACATCGACGTCGAAATTCCGCGAAATACCTTGACGGTGATCACGGGCTTGAGTGGATCAGGCAAGTCTTCCCTGGCGTTCGACACCATCTATGCGGAAGGCCAGCGGCGCTATGTAGAGACGCTGTCGCCCTATGCGCGGCAATTTTTGGACCAGATGGAACGCCCGGAAGTGGATTCCATCGACGGTCTGAGCCCGGCAATCTCGATCGAGCAAAAAACCACCAGCCGGAGTCCCCGTTCGACGGTGGGAACTATTACAGAGATATACGACTACCTTCGCGTCTTATATGCCGCCATCGGAATACCGCACTGTCCTCAATGCGGCATCGAAATCTCGCGACAATCTACCGATCAAATCCTGGAGCAGGTTCTCGCGCTAGGGTCTCAAGAGCGGGTGATGATCCTGGCCCCAATTGTCCGGGGACGCAAGGGCGAGTACAAGAAAGAGCTGGATAAACTCGCCCGTCAAGGTTTCGTGCGCGCACGTATCGACGGGGTTCTGCGTCAGCTAGACGAAGAGATCACGCTAGACCGGCGCAAGAACCACACGATCGAAGTGGTGGTGGACCGGCTGCTGATCAAGCCGGAAATCGAGAAACGCCTGGAAGCATCCATCGTGACCGCCACGAAGCTTGCGGGCGGATTGGTGCTGGTCGCGGTGGTGAATGGTCCCGAGCGGCTGTATTCGAGTAAGCTGGCCTGCCCTGACTGTGGCTCGAGCGTGCCGCAATTGGAACCGCGGTCCTTTTCCTTTAATAGCCCATTTGGAGCATGTGAAACCTGTAATGGGTTGGGGAATCGCTGGACCTTCGATCCGGTGAAGGTGATCGTGGATCCTTCGCGACCCTTAATGGATGGCGGGTTGGGCCCCGGGGGCGGCCATAGCTATGTGCTCCACGCGATCAATGCGCTGGCCACACAGCTGAAGATCCCGATCCAGAAACCGTTCGAAGATCTTACGCATAAGCAGCAGACCATGCTGATGGAAGGCGCGCCGGGAAAACCCGGGGTCCTGGGAATTCTCGACAAGTTCTACAAGAAAGAAATCGCGAGTGAAGCCTATCACGATTGGTTCATGGGCTACATGTCACCGCACACCTGCGAGGATTGCGGCGGTCACCGCCTGAAGCCATCGAGCCTTGCGGTGAAGGTGAAAGATCGAACCATTGGCGAGCTGACGCGGATGTCAATCCGGCAGGCGCTCGATACCGTCAAAAGCTGGAATTTCACGGGGCGCGAGAAACTCATCGGCGGCAGGCCCGCGGATGAAATCCGCGACCGGTTGGAGTTTCTGATGGAAGTTGGTCTGGAATACCTGAGCCTGGAGCGTTCGGCGGCGACGCTTTCGGGCGGCGAGGCGCAACGCATCCGGCTGGCGACGCAGATCGGCTCGCGGCTGCGCGGCGTGCTGTACGTCCTGGACGAACCGTCGATCGGTCTGCATCCGCGCGATAACGATCGGCTGCTGAATTCGTTGAGCAAATTGCGCGACTTGGGGAATACGGTTTTGGTCGTGGAGCACGATGCCGACACCATCGAGCGCGCCGATTATGTGATCGATCTGGGACCAGGCGCAGGACGCCTGGGCGGCGAACTGGTGGCACAAGGCACGCCTCCGGAGATCGCCAGGAATCCGAATTCACTCACCGGCCAGTACCTTACGGGAACGCGCGTCATCAGCACACCCGAGAAGCGACGCAAAAGTAGCGCCGGGAGCATAATCATCAAGGGTGCGACGGAACACAATCTGCGAAATATCGACGTAGAGTTTCCGCTGGGCCTGTTCATTCTGGTGACGGGCGTCTCGGGCAGCGGAAAATCGACGTTAATCAACGACATCCTGTATCGCGCCGCGGCCAAAGTCGTCTACGGGTCGCGCGCTGAGCCCGGCGCGCATGCGTCGATCAGCGGCCTGGATTTGATCGACAAGGTGATCGAGATCGATCAAGCTCCCATCGGCCGGACGCCGCGATCGAATCCAGCGACCTACACGCAGGTGTTCACGCTGATCCGCGATTTGTTCGCACGGCTGCCGGAATCCCGCGAACGCGGTTACAAGCCCGGCCGGTTCAGCTTCAATGTCAAGGGCGGACGATGCGAGGCATGCCAGGGAGACGGGCTGAAGCGCATCGAGATGAATTTCCTGCCGGATGTCTACGTTACTTGCGATGTGTGCCGGGGCCGGCGCTACAATCACGAAACATTGCAGGTGAAATACAAGGGCTACTCCATCGCGGATTTGCTCGAAATGCCCGTGGAAGAAGCGCTGAGGATTCTGGAGAATATTCCGCAGATCAAAGCCAAACTGGAAACGCTGGTGCGTGTCGGCTTGGGGTATCTGCATCTGGGTCAGTCTTCGACCACTCTCTCGGGTGGAGAAGCCCAGCGCATCAAGCTGGCGAAAGAGCTCAGCAAACGGCAGACCGGCAAGACGCTCTATATTCTGGATGAGCCGACTACCGGTCTGCACTTCGAGGACATCAACAAACTTCTCCAGGTGCTCCAGACACTGGTGGACTTGGGCAATACCGTCGTCGTGATCGAACATCAACTGGACGTAATCAAGGCGGCCGATTGGATCATCGATCTGGGACCCGAAGGCGGCGAGCGAGGTGGGACCGTCGTGGCATTTGGAACTCCGGAACAGATTGTGCGGAATAACAAGAGTTACACGGCTCAGGCGTTGCGCAAGATGCTCGCCAAAGGACGCGCGGCGTGAGTAAGTACTCTGAAAAGCCGCTTTCCTTCGACGGGTTGAAGACCATACCGATCGTCGAGCGTGGTGGCAAAGTGCGCATCGACCAGTTCGCGCGACCGTTCCAGAAAGGCGGCGGCGTCCAGCAGTTGGTGGATTCGTTGCCGGACATTCTCGCGGGCCAAGCGTTTCGCGGCATCTTAGACGCGCTGAAAAGAGCCCGATCTGAATCGCGCGCGATTCTGTGGGGCATCGGCGGCCACGTCATCAAATGCGGCCTCGGCGACTTGCTGCTGGACCTGATGCGGCGCGGCTGGGTGACCGGCTTCGTGATGAATGGCGCGGCATCGATTCATGATTTCGAGATCGCCATCGCGGGCCAAACCAGCGAGGACGTGGAAGCTGTTCTGCCCGATGGAAGGTTCGGCGCGGCTGAAGAAACGGGTCGCGAGATGAATCTGGCGATCGCCGAAGGGAATCGCCAGGAACTTGGAATGGGCGAGACTCTCGGTAGGCATCTGGAAAAACTGGCAAAGCCAGAGTTCGCGCCGCACAGTGTGCTGCTGGCCGCCTACAAGGCAGCCCTGCCGGTGACAGTTCACGTGGCGATCGGCACCGACACCCCGCATACGCATCCGTGCGCCGATGCGGGAGCCATCGGGGAGACGACGCATCGCGATTTTCGACTGCTGTGCTCGCTGGTTCGCCGGCTCGACAATGGCGGCGTTTACCTTAACCTCGGATCTGCAGTGGTGCTGCCCGAAGTGTTCCTCAAGGCGGTATCAGTGGTGCGCAACTTGGGGTACCCGTTGGCGAATTTCACGACCGTGAATTTCGATTTCATCCAGCATTACCGGCCCAAAGTAAACGTAGTGGAACGTCCGCACGCCCGTTCAGGCGGACACGGATTCGCAATTATCGGCCACCACGAGCTGATGATCCCGCTGCTGGCGGCGGCGCTAGTAGAATTAAGCTGATCACATAGAGGATGACACCTTCCCGCGACAGCCGGGCGTTTTGGGGCTTCGAGGACCTGGCGCTTTTTCTGGGGGCGGTTCTTCCCGCCTGGCTGGTGGGGATGCTGTTGATCCGGTTCGGGCGGGCGATGGCGCCGGGCGCGTTTTCGAACAATGCAGTCCGGGCGCTGGCGTTTCAAAGCGCGATTTACGCGCTTCTGGTGGGCGCCCTGTATTTGGTGATCGTATCCCGATACCGGCGCCCGTTTTGGCAGTCCATGGGCTGGGTGGCGCCGGAACGGGGCAAGTGGTGGTGCATTTTCGGCGGACCCGCATTGGCCATAGGGCTTTCCGTATTAGGTGTGGTTTTGCGCACGCCGGCGATTCCCACCCCCATCGAAGGTCTTATTTCCGGACGCGGCTCATTGTTGCTGGTGGCGATCTTCGCGGTGGTACTGGGTCCAGTGTTCGAGGAATTGCTTTTTCGAGGATTCTTTCAGCCTCTGCTGCAGCGCGCGCTGGGGCCTTGGCCCGCAATCGTTCTGGCGGCAACCGGATTTGCACTTCTGCACGGTCAGGAATATCAGTGGTTCTGGCAGCAACTGCTGGTGGTGGGATTGGCAGGCGTGGCTTTCGGATACGCACGTTACAAGACAGGGTCGACCGCCGCAGCCGCGCTGCTGCACGGCGGTTACAACCTCACGTTCTTCGTGGGATACCTGATCCAATCAAGGTAGATCGCGAAAACTAGTTAGCGTCACGCCAGCCTCGCCGAGCGCCGTGCGAACCTCGGGTGCGGTCAGTGCGCGTAACTCCTCTTCGCGGCTTTCCTTGAGGCGAGTACGGGCGGCACGAAGATCGTCGCCGCAACGGCCCGGGTGACACATGAACTCGGTCACACCGTCCGGCAGTGCGCGGATCACGCTGACTAGATCTTCGCCCCGGTAATTGCCGGTGAGCCGGAAACCCGCGAACCAATCGGTCGAACGGCAATGACGACGCGCCAGCGCGTTGCTAAATCGTCGATTCATCAACCGCATGAGCTTGTTTTTCCATCCGACGCCTCCTGGCTGGAGCGGGAAATCGAATGGACGCCGCACCCAAGGGATCTGAAAATCCTCGGAAATACGGGCGACGGCGTCAAGCACGGGCGGAAGCAGATGGGTATGCTTGTGGGTATCCAGATGCGTCGGGCTTAATCCAGCGTCGGCGATTCGCCGGACCTGCTGGGACAATTTTCCGTAGATATCGATGCGGCGCAACGCGACGGCACGCACCAGTTCCCCGACGGTGAGCGGAAACCCGGGCGATCCAACGAGAACCAGATGACAGCCGATATCGAGCGAAGGTGTTTCGCGGGCCAGCCGCACGGCGTCATCAAATGCGTCGCCCGTGGCCATTAGCGTGGTTGCGGTCAGGATGCCGCTGCGATGCGCCTCGACAATTCCCGCATTAACGTCGCGGGTAAATCCGAAATCGTCGGCGTTGACGACGAGTAATTTCACGCGTTATCGCAACTACCAGAACTTGACCGTGATGGTCAGGAACTTCTTGGGATTGGCACGGAACTCCTTGATGAAGCCCTGCAAGTCGCGCGTAGTTCCATCCAGGTTCTCGAATAACGATGGATCGTTCATCAGCCGTCCGATAGTGCCATCGCCGTTGTTGACTTTATCCAGTACGCCATCCAGTTTGCCCATCGAGACGATCAACTGGTCGTGGAGCTGGCTGCTATTGAGCAGCTTGCCGACCGTGCCGTCGCCGGTGTTAATCAGCGCGATGGTCTTGCGCAAGTCGCCGATGGTTCCGCGCAGTTCGTCGTACAAGGCGTCGTCCCTGAGGAGCTTGCCGGCGGTTCCCTGGCCCGCGTTCAGGTTGTCCAGCATTGTGTCGATCTTCGACACGGTGCCCCGGACGTCCTGATACAGTACGTCATCGTGGATCAGATGTCCTATGGTGCTGTCGGGTGCATTCAGAGCTGCCGTCAGGGTTTTTACGTCACCAACGATTTCCACGGCACGATTGTAAAGCGTGCGGTCGACCAAGAGGGCCCCGATGGTGCCCTTGCCGCCTTGGATGTCGTCGATGATCCCGTTGACCCGGTCCATGATCTTCTGGAGTGCCGCTAAGGTCGAAGAACCCTGCTGAAACAAATCCTCGATTTCGGGAGTATCGGCGCTGGGGATTTCCGCTCCGGCCTTGATGGTCTGGGAACTCATTCCCTTCTTGATATTGACGTAGCGGCTACCCAACAAATTTTGCTGTGCGAGCTTGGCCGAGGAATCCACCGGAATCAAAGGCATTGCCTCGTCATAGATGCTCAAGGTGAGTTTCACGATACGGGCGGGATCGGTGGAACCGGAAAGCTCAATCTTCTTCACTTTGCCGATGGGAATGCCGTTCAGACGGACGGGCGTGGCGCCTTCGGTCATAGCGACCGAATCGCCGAGATAGGTATACACGTCCGTAGTCCTGCGGAACAACGGATTGGCCCCCGACATAAGAATGATCAGGAAAGCCAGGATGAGCAGCGCGATGATCGCCATGAGGCCGACCTTCAGCTGAGCCCATTTCGATTTGCTGGTTGTAGGCATCGCGGTTAAGCGCCTCCCACCCGAAGGAACTTCCGGACATAGGGGTCCTGGCTCGCCTGCAACTCCGGCTCGGTTCCTTCGAAGACAAGGCGTCCGGCGTTCATGACCAGGAACTTGGTGCTCACCTGGCTGACATCCTCTCCGCCGCGTGCCCGCTCAATCTGACCACTGTTGGGATTGTAGCGAAAGTTTGCCATGAGATGTCCGTCCTGATACCGATGCGTGACCATGATGGTAGCGGTATTCCGCAAATCGCGCTCTTTGAGGATCAGAGCGATGATAGTGTTGGCCGTAATGGGATCCAGACCGGCTGTGGGCGAGTCGTATAGCAGAAGGGCGGGCGCGGAGACCACAGCGCGGGCGATTCCGACGCGACGCCGCATTCCTCCGGATAACTCGGCTGGGAACTTATCCAGAGTTTCCTCCAATTCGACAAAACGTAGAGATTCGCGCACGCGATCATCGACGGTTCTGACAGCGCCATTTCCCGCGGATCCTTCTGGGGTGACTGCAGCCTGCTGGAGGACGCGCTGGTTCGTCAGCGGGTAAGCGACGTTTTCGGCAACCGTGAGGGAATCGAACAATCCGCCTTCTTGAAACAGGATTCCGACTCGCGCGCGAATGTCGAAAAGGTCCTGCTCGCGGAGACCAGTGATCTCCTGGCCGAACAGCGATACACGCCCCGAATCGGGTCTCACCAGACCGACGGCCACCTTGAGCAGCATGGTCTTTCCGCTGCCTGCGGCCCCGAAGACCACGTAGGTCTGGCCGGGATGAACTTCGAGTGATAAGTGATCCAGCGCTACCGTGGCATCGAAATGCAGGCTGACGTCCTCGAACCGCAAGACAATGGAATCGTCGGGTGTCACTGTTTTACGAAAGCCCGATTCCACACGTAGGTGATGAACGCGGTGAGCACGAAGATCCAGACGGATGAGCTGACCACGGCGCTAGTGGTGGATCGTCCGACACCCTGGGTTCCACCGGTGGTGCGCATGCCGTAGAAGCATCCCACTAGGGCGATGATCACGGCGAAGACAAAGGGCTTGAGCAAACCCTGAAACAGATCGTTGTATTCCAGAGCCTGCCAAGCGGTGGTCCAGTACTCGGAAAACGTCAGACCAAGCATACCGCTGGCGATAAAATATCCACCGATCAAGCCGATGAAGTCGGAGATGATAGTCAGCAGCGGCAGTACTACGGCAGTGGCAATCAAGCGCGGCGTCACCAGCTTCTGTATGGGATCGGTGCCCAGCGCGCGCATGGCATCGATCTGCTCAGTGACTTTCATAGAGCCGAGTTCGCTGGCGATACCGCTGGCGTTGCGGCCGGCCACCAGAACGGCCGTCAACACCGGACCCAGTTCGCGCACCAGAGTAATTGCGACAATCGATCCGACTTGGCCTTGCGCGCCGTACTGAGTAAGGGCGCGCGCCATCTGCAAGGCCATGACGATGCCGCTGAATAGACCGATCAGGGAGACGATGAACAGCGATCCGACGCCGATCACGTCCATCTGGACAAAGATGTCGTCGGCGTAGTGGGGGCTCCGGAAGATATTCCGGACCGCCCGGATACTCAGCAACACAAATTCCTGAAACGCCTCAATGGGCGGTTTTAGGATGTCGAGCAAACCCGATCCCCCGATAAAGTAGATGCTACCATTAGGTTCGCGCGATGAAGGGTTTGACCGACATTGCGGGCATTTTGGTCGGCCACGCTTCCGATTATGACGGATTGACGGGCTGCACCGCTATTCTCTGCGAAGCTGGCGCCGCGGCGGGTGGCGACATTCGGGGCTCGGCTACGGGTACGGAAGAATGGGACCTGCTCCATCCGCACCACGTGACCGAGCGGATTCATGCGGTAGTTCTCGCGGGCGGAAGCGCCTTTGGCCTGGAAGCTGCGAGCGGTGTTCGCCGCTACCTTGAGCACAAAGGAGTAGGTTTTGAGACCGGCGCGGCGCGCGTACCCTTGGTTCCCTGCGCTATTCTGTACGACCTCAATGTAGGAAAGTCCAGTGCCCGGCCCACGCGTGAAATGGGCGAAGCCGCGGCATCGGCAGCTACCGACGAAGCGGTGGTTGAAGGCGCGGTGGGGGCGGGAACCGGCGCGACCGTCGGAAAATTATTCGGCCTGGATCGCGCGATGAAATCGGGCGTCGGTTCGTGGACCGTGGAGCTCACGGGATCGTACGCCGGAGTAAAAGTGGCTGCGTTGGCGGCGGTAAACGCAGTGGGCGACGTGCGCGATCCGGCTACACGAAAGATTGTCGCGGGGGCGCGCATCGCTCGTAACTCGATGGAATTCGCCGATAGCGCTCGGGCCATGAAAAACGGAGTGCAATCGGGATTCTCACGCGCGAACACGACATTAGTGGTGGTTGCGACCAACGCGCGGCTGAACAAAGTGGAGGCCACCAAACTATCGCAACTGGCGCAGTTGGGCGTCGCGCGAGCGATTGACCCAGTGAATACGATGTCAGACGGCGACGTGACCATCGCCTTGTCGATTGGGAATGCGACTGCCCCGGTGGATGCGCTCGGAGTAGCGGCGGCCGAGGCGACGGCGGAAGCAATTCTTCGTGCGGTGCGCGAGGCGCGGGCGCTAGGCGGGATACCTGGGCTGAAGCGGTGAGCTACTGCTTTACGCCTAAGGTACGCCGGTAGGTCCTTGAGGAGTGCTATCGCTTCATGGATTAAGCGGAGATCATCCCAGCGTTGAGATCCGGAGATCCGCAGTTGCAGATCCCGGCTCTGGTGCAAGCTTCCGAAATCGCTCAGACGTTGACTAGTGAGGCCGTCAGCGCCCTCTTTAATTCGACAGCCAAAGTTCCTGTGGCCGAAGGACTCCTGCGTTTCGGTGTGATCGTGCGGCCCCTGCTGGAGGAACTGCTGACAACACCGGCGGACGACGAGACCAAGACGCACGCGGCTGCCGTGTTGTTTGACCTTGGATCCAAAGCAGGACTTCCGCACCTGGAATTCGTTCTCGAAAGCGGCAAGGACTTTCTTATTGCCGCGAACTACCTCGCCAAGGCTCACGTATCTGAAGCCGCCAATGCCATCGAACGAATTCTCCGAAAATGGGATGTTCGAGCAGATCCGTATACAGCGAATGCGCTGATCGACGACTTAAGGCGACTCCGCGGGGTGCCGGACGATCTCAAGCAAAAGTTGATGCAGGAATATCCAGTCGCGATGAGACCAGCTTTGGCCAAGCTTTTAGACGAGACGACTCCCTGAGATCGGCAGAATCGGATGTCGAAACGGCGTCAGCCCGCCAAAGCTGCGGCCCGTTGGGCGATGGGAATGCCGTAGCGAGCCAGCGTGGCTTCCACGTCCTTCTTCATCAGCCGCGAGGCGTCGTAATCCACGGTGATCTTATCGAGCGACGGGGCTAACTGGACGCGTACCATTCCATACACGCTATGGATCGCCGCGATGTGATCGTAATCTTCTTCGTCGGTGAGCTTGCGCTCGAGATCGTAGTGGAGCGTGACCTTGGTCATAGAAGGCTTAGGATAACAACTTCCAGCGAATCTGCCGCAGGATTCCTAGCCATACCTCAGCGTCGTGCGCGTTGAGCTTCATGCGTCGGATCAGGCGGCGAAGCTTCAATTCCGTCGATCCTTCGACACGCTCGTGCACGTAGCCGGATTGTTCCAGGATCTCTTCCAGCATTGCCGTGATTCGCTCGACATCTCCCGCCCGAGCCTCGCGGCGTGTCTCTGGCAGGGCCTTCGCGGCGTCCGGACTGCGAACGATCTCATACAAACACACCGCCACGGCCTGGCCCAGGTTCATGGACCCATGCTCTTCGCGCGTAGGAATCCGCATCAGCCAGTGGCAGTGGCTCATGTCGGCATTCGACAGCCCGAATTTTTCCGATCCAAATAGCAGCGCTACGGGAGCGCTGGCAAGCTTCCGGGCGATGAGCTTGCCGCCCAACTCCAGCCGCTTCAAAGGATGTTCCAGCGCGCGATGACCGATAGAAGTGGTACCGACTACCAACCCACAATCGGCCACAGCCTCGCCGAGCGTCGGATACTCCTTAGCTTTTTCGAGAACCTTGTGAGCCTTGACAGCGGAGCGGGCTTCCCGGAATGCGACCTCGTAGGGATTCACCAGGCGCAGCTCCATGCAGCCGAAATTGCTCATGGCCCGCGCAGCCGCCCCGATATTCAGCGGATTTCGCGGGGCGACTAAAACGATCCGAAGCGGATTTTTATACTCCATCACGGCGAACGGCGTCGAGCACTCCATTGATGAACGCGACCGACTCGTCGGTGGAGAATTTTCGCGCGAGCTCGAGTGCTTCGTCGATCACGACGGGAGCGGGCGTGCCCACATCGGTCATTTCGTACACCGCGAGGCGCAAGATATTGCGGTCCACGACCGCCATGCGATCCAGACGCCAGTGATCGGACTTGGCCGTGATGCGCTGATCGATCGCAGCCGCCTGGTCCGTAGCTCCGCGGACCAGCGCTTCCATAAATTCGTCCGGTTGCTCGGGATTCGGATCCTCGTCTTCCGAGTCCAGTGTTTTGTAAAACGCAGCAATGGCTTCATCTACAGGTTGTTTGCGCAAATCACACGAGAACAAAACTTGGAGAGCGCGCTGGCGGGAACGATGTCGGGCTGGCATTTTACTTTCCGAAACGCGCCATCTCGATCGCGGTCATGGCGGCGTCATACCCTTTGTTGCCGTGCTCGCCTCCGGCGCGAGCTTCGGCCTGTGCCAAGGTGTCGGTGGTCAGCACTCCAAATGCCACGGGCGTTCCGGTTTCGAGCGATACCTGTAAGAGGCCGCGAGCGGCGGCGTCACAAACGTAGTCGAAATGTGGCGTCTCCCCACGGATCACGGCGCCGAGAGCGATGACAGCGTCATGAGATTTTGCGAGTTTCTGCGCGGCGAGGGGGAGTTCAAATGCGCCGGGCACATGGAATACTTCGATGCCGCTGGCTCCGGCCTTGGTGAGCGCTTCCTGTGCTCCTTCCAGCAGCTTTTCGGTGATTCCCGAGTTGAAGCGCGCCACCACAACAGCAAACTTCAGGCCGCGGGCGTCGGCCGTAAAATGTGGGGATTCACGGGACATCGTGGGATAATCAAGATACCGGTTCGGCTTCAATCATACCGCGCTCATACGACATTAAGTAAGCATGGATCCCCAGAGAATCCGGAATTTCAGCATCATTGCGCACATTGACCACGGCAAGTCCACGCTCGCGGACCGTCTGCTCGAGGTGACCGGCGCGCTCAGCCAGCGCGAGATGATGGCCCAGGTGCTGGACACGATGGACCTGGAGCGCGAGCGCGGCATCACCATCAAAGCCCACGCGGTGCGGCTGAACTACCGCGCTAAAGACGGTATCGAATATCAGCTCAACCTGATCGACACGCCGGGCCATGTGGACTTTTCCTACGAAGTGTCGCGCAGCCTGCAAGCCTGCGAGGGCGCGCTGCTGGTAGTGGATGCGTCGCAGGGCGTGGAAGCACAGACGCTCGCAAATACTTACCTGGCGCTGCACCACAATCTCGAAATCATTCCGGTGATCAACAAGATCGATTTGCCGTCGGCCGAGCCGGAGCGGATTCGGGAGCAGATCGAGCAGTTGATCGGGCTGGATGCCAAGGACGCCATTCTGGTGAGCGCCAAACAAGGCGTCGGCATCGAGGATGTGCTCGAAGCGGTAGTGCATCTCATTCCACCGCCTAAAGGCTCACCGGACGCGCCCTTACGCGCGCTGATTTTCGATTCCTGGTTCGATCCCTACCGCGGCGTGATCATCCTGACACGCGTGTTGGAAGGGCGGCTGCATAAAGGCCAGAAGATCCGGCTGTGGTCGAGCGAAAAGGTATTCGAGGTGGACGGAGTCGGGTATCAATCGCCGAAACCAATTCCGTGTGATGAACTGGCCGCGGGTGAAGTAGGATTTCTATTCGCCAACATCAAGACTGTTTCGGACGCGCAAATCGGCGACACCATCATCGACAACGCGAATCCGGCCACCGAGCCGCTTCCAGGATTCGAGCCGCTGAAGGCGATGGTGTTCGCGGGCTTGTATCCGGTGGAATCGCACGAGCACGGCATGCTGCGCGACGCGCTCGAAAAACTCCGGCTGAATGACAGCGCCTTCAGCTTCGAACCTGAGAATTCAGCCGCGCTGGGTTTTGGATTCCGCTGCGGATTCCTGGGCCTGCTGCATCTGGAAATTGTACAGGAGCGGCTGGAGCGCGAGTTCAACATCGATCTGATAACCACTGCGCCAGGCGTGCGCTACAAGATTACCCTCACGGACGGAACCGTGGCGCAGGTGGATAACCCGTCCAAGTTCCCAGATCCGTCGGGGATCGAGAAGATCGAGGAGCCCATCATCGAGGCCTCCGTGATCACGCGTGAAGAGTATATCGGCGAGATCCTCAAGCTGCTCGAAGAAAAGCGCGGCATTCAGAAAAAGTTCGAATACATCGGCAGCGGGCGCGTGATGCTGGTCTATGAAATGCCGCTTAACGAAATCGTGATGGACTTCTACGATCGGCTGAAATCGGCCTCGCGCGGATACGCCTCGCTGGATTATCACTTGGCTGGCTATCGCGTCTCTAAGATGGTGCGCATGGACGTGCTGGTGGCGGGAGAGCCGGTGGACGCGCTGTCGATGATCGTGCATGCGGACTTCGCCTATGAGCGCGGCAAGATGCTGATCGAGCGGCTGCGCAAGTTAATCCCGAGACAGATGTTCGAAGTGGCGCTGCAGGCCGCCATCGGCAGTAAGATCATCGCGCGTGAGACTATCTCGGGGATGCGGAAGAACGTGCTGGCTAAGTGCTACGGCGGTGATATCTCGCGCAAACGCAAGCTGCTCGAGAAGCAGAAGGAAGGCAAGCGCCGCATGAAACGCGTGGGCAAAGTGGATATCCCGCAAGAGGCGTTCCTGGCGGTGCTGAAGGTCGGCGGGTCAACCGAGGAGTAACCCCGGCCGTCACCAGGAAAGGGTTATCGCGGATCGACGGTTTCAATGATATTCAGAAGCGCCATGCTTTCTCCGCTGGCCGAAACGGTTGAACACCATATACTCTGAAGGCCATCAAGCGGTGATGGTGACAGATCGAGGTCAAAGTCATTGCAGCCTTCCGCAAGCCTCGTTCGCTGAAGATCAGTCAGTCCGAACCGATCTGATTGCTTGAGATCATCCAGCCACAGTCTTACCGCACCCTAAGCCGAGCCAGTTCGAAACTGGGCAGCAGACGTAGTCCCTTCAAAATCCATGATGACCGTGAACAACCGCCTATTACTCGCCGATTCCAGCATGGATTTATGCTAGCAATCATGCCCAAGGAGGCTTACACCGCAACACCGTACTCATTGCGCGACTCTGCCGCAGTATCCTACTACGAGGGAGCCGCCAATTCACAATGACTCGATTTCCCGCGCTAGCGTGCTTGTGCTTGTTATGGTTCGCGCACAACCTTCCCGCTCAAACGACCAATGCATGCCCCGCTAACGCCCGATTCCGCGACCCTGCGGCGAGCGCATCGTGGAATGGATGGGGAGCCGGCATCGCCAACACCCGATTTCAGGATCAAAAGGGCGCCGGGATCGCCGCCGCCGATGTGCCCAAGCTCAAACTGAAATGGGCGTTCGGATTTCCCGGAGTCAAATCCGTCTACGGCCAGCCGTCGGTCGTCGCCGGACGCGTGTATATAGGAGTCGATACCGGTGCCGTCTACTCGCTGGACGCCGGAACGGGCTGCGTGTATTGGATGTTCCAGGCGGAATCGGGAGTGCGCACCGCAGTCAGCATCGAGCGCATAGGCGCGAGGTATGCCGCTTACTTCGGCGATGGCAAGGCCAACGCCTACGCCGTGGATGCGGCTACGGGTCAGCAGATCTGGAAAGTTCACGTGGAGGATCACGCGTCGGCCAAGATCACTGGCGCTCCCAAGGTCTTCGAGGGGCGCGTGTACGTTCCCGTATCGTCGGGCGAGGAAGGCGCGGGTCCCAACAAAACTTATCCGTGCTGCACGTTTCGCGGCAGCGTCGTCGCCCTGGATGCCGCCACAGGCAAGCAGATCTGGAAGACCTACACCATCGCCGAAGAGCCCAAACCGGCCGGGAAGAACTCCAACGGCGTGCAGCGATTCGGCCCAGCGGGAGGCGGCGTGTGGAATTCACCCACGATCGATACGGCCCGTCACGCGCTTTACATCGGCACGGGCGATGCCTACACGGACCCGGTCCCCGACACCACGGACGCGATCCTGGCCATGGATCTGAACACCGGCAAGATTTTATGGTCGGTGCAAGACACGCCCAAAGATATTTGGCTGGCTGGATGCAATGGGGCGACGCCGCCTGAAAATTGTCCGAAGGAACTGGGGCCAGATCACGATTTCGGGTCGCCGCCAATTTTAAAAACGCTGCCAAACGGCAAGACGATTCTGGTGGCCGGGCAGAAGAGCGGCAATGTGTGGGCGCACGATCCCGACAAGAAAGGCGCGGTGATCTGGAAAACCGCACTGGTGAACAACACGAACGAATTCGGTGGGAAGATCGTGTGGGGCGGTGCGGCCGACGACCAGAACGCCTACTTCGGCTTGGGCCCAGGCGGAATCGCCGCCGTGCAGCTTCGAGACGGCGAGCGCAAATGGTTCACTTTGCCCGAACTGGCTCCCGCGCTTAAGCAACATCCAGGACAAGAGGGCCCGCTGACGGCGATTCCGGGCGTGGTATTTTCGGGTGCCTGGGACGGAGTCCTGCGAGCGCTCTCCGCGGCCGACGGAAAAGTGATCTGGGAGTACAACACCATCCGGGACTTCACCACCGTGAACGGAGTAGCTGCAAAGGGCGGATCCATGGGCGCGGCAGGCCCGGTAGTCGCACGCGGCGTCTTGTTCGTCCCATCGGGCTACGTCGGGGTCCGGCAGGGGATCCCTGGCAACGTGTTGCTGGCATTCTCCGCACAGTAAACGAGAAGTCTACGGCAAGGGCTTCCCGTCCAGGACGAACGTCATTAGCTTAGGAAACACCGTTTGTGCCGTTGTAGGGGGCGGCGGGGCGCCCGGCTCGGCGCTGCGAGCCACGACGATTCCCTGGCCGCCCATCAGCGCGATGTACTGTTTGCCATCCAACTGATAGGTGATCGGTGGCCCCATGCCTCCGCGAAGTCCGGTCTGGATGTCCAAGAGCTTCTCGCCTTTGTCGGCGCTGTAAGCGACCAGTCGTCCATCGGGAATTACCTGGATCACCAGATTGCCCGCGGTGCTCACCGTTCCGCCGCCGATCGATCCGCCGCCCTGGGTTCGCCAGCGTTCCTTCTGAGCGACAGGGTCCCACGCGACCAGGACGTTCGTTTGTCCCGCGGGAGGGGCTGCGGGGCCGATAGCGGGCGGAGCCGGAAGTGTCGGAGGCGGTGGCGGCGCAACGCCCTGGCCGTTGGCCGGAGGCGCACCGCGCTTCACGCCGATATTGCTTCGGCCCGCTTGATACTCGAACGCCGGATCGATCGCGAAGTTGGAGCTGCTCACCATCGAAGCCGGAACGTAAACCAGTCCTGTGGTGGGATTGAAAGACATAGGCGACCAGTTGTGTCCGCCTCCCGGGCCAGGCGAAATCTGGATGGACTCGGCGCCGTAGTGGGCTTCGGGATTGATGAAGGGGCGGCCAGTGCGCTCGTCCAGTCCTTTGGCCCAGGTAACTTTGGCGAAAGGCTGGCCGGAGATGAACTGTCCTGAGACGCGATCGAGCACATAATAGAATCCGTCTTTATTGGCCTGCATCAGAACTTTGCGTTGCTGGCCGCGAATCGTCACATCGGCCAACAGCAATTGCTGGACGCTGTCGTAATCCCAGGAATCGCCGGGGACGACCTGGAAGTACCACTTCAGCTCGCCGGTATCGGGCTTCACGGCGAGAATCGAAGCCAGGTAGAGATTCTCTTTACCCTTGGACTTGCGCAGCTCTTCTGGCCACGGTCCGCCGTTACCAGTGCCGACGTAGAGGAGATCGGCGTCCGGATCATAAGCCATGCCGTCCCAGACCGATCCGCCGCCCCCGAGCTTCCAATAATCGCCCGACCAGGTTTCCGCAGCCTTCTTGAGGGCGGGATTCTCGAAGGGTTTTGAGGGATCGCCCGGAACGGTGTAAAACTTCCAGGCCAATTTTCCGGTGGCAGCGTCGAAGGCGGAAAAGAATCCGCGGATAGGCAGCTCCGCTCCGGCGACGCCGATGATTACTTTTCCTTTGGCGATGCGCGGCGCCATGGTTACCGTGTAGCCCTCATTCGAATACGACACGCGAGCTTCCCAGACGGGCTTGCCCGTTTCCGCATTGAGAGCGATCAGGCGGCCGTCGATGATGGGCGCGATGATCAGGTTTTGGTACATCGCAAGGCCGCGATTTACAACGCCGCAGCAGATTTGTGGGCGGGTTTTATCCTGATTGACCTCGGGATCCCAGCGCCATTTTTCCTTGCCGGTGCGGGCATCAACGGCGAAAACGATGCTCCAGTTGGTGATGCTGTAGATCGTGCCGTTCGAGAATAAAGGAGTAGCTTCCTGGTTGCCACCACCGTGGCCGACATCGAAAGACCAGTTGAGGCCTAGCCGGGCTACGTTCGAAGTGTTGATCTGATTCAGCGGGCTGTAGCGGGTCTCGCCCGGAGTGAGGCCGTAACTAGTCCACTCATCGGGGTTTACAGAACGGCTCGCCTGAGCATGGACGAACGGTAGCGCGATCAGTGTTGCAAGCAAGATTTTATGCACGATTCAGTTCCCTCAGCCCTGCATCGAACCGTCCACGCCGCCCCAGAGATTCATCGTGTTTAGATGATCGCGGCCGCAGGCTTTCAAGTATAGAAACAGCTGCGTGCGATATGCCGCGAAGCCGCAGAGTGCCAGAAACACGATATGCGAACCGCGGCTGACTTTCCGGCCGAACATATCGATCTCGCCGCGGAAATCGGCGTCCGACATCGAGCCCAGTTCTTGGGCATAGTAGGCGCTCTGCTTTTCGATCGCGGCGAGGACCTGATCGAAGTTCATGGCGTTCGCTGCGGCCTGGGCAGCGCCAAATGCCGCGCCATCGAAAGCACCGGTCTTGATGGCCGGAATCAGGTTGGGTCCCATGATGGTCAGATACCGAAGCAGCTCGATGGTGCTGCGCTGCTTCGGCGTCGGCCGATAGTCAAGTTGATTGCGATCTACTTTGCTCGCCAAATGGAGGAGGATTCGAACCTCGTTTTGGAGGGAGGCAATGAGTTCTTCTTTAGTCAGAACCATGTTTTCGTCTAGTTTTCGGGAGGCGGAGTTGCGCCGCGGCCACCCGCAGCACCGCCTCGTCCACCGCGTCCGCCACGCCCACCGGGTGCGCCCGGTTGCCCCACCGCTAGTCCGACCAATTCCGCGCCTCCGCCCTGGGTGCCGTTTACCACAGCGACCAGGAACTGCCGTCCATTAACCAGATAGGTCATAGTGGGGCCGACTGCGGCGCCCAGGGGCATCTCATAAATGATCGCGCCAGTCTTCTTGTCGATAAATCGCAGATCGGCGCTGCCTTCGACCAGCATGGTCTTGGTGATAAGGATCGGCGAGCGCTGCCCGCCGCCCCAGTTGCTGGCGTCGATACCCGCAGCCTTGAGTGCCGGGTTGTTGACGATCGCGTCCGAGGGTTTGCCATTCGGAATCATCCAGACCTGGTCGCCGGTATTGAGATTGAACGCCGTGATGCGGCCATACGGCCCCTTGATCAGCGGAAGGCTGCCCGCAACGTTGGTGTTTCCGCCACCGCCTCCGGCGATATAAGGCATCTCCGAACGTGCGCCGCCAGGAACCAGCGACGAAATGTACGGGCTGGTGGTCGAGGGGATGTACAGCATCCCGGTTTCCGGATCGACCGCGCCACCCGTCCAGTTGGCTCCGCCGCCCGCGCCCGGAAGCTGAATCGTCCCCAGTTTGCCGCCGGTGTCCTTCACGATCGGCGGCGTGTAGATCGGGCCCAGAACGTAATTGGAAGCGATCTTCAAAGCCTCAGCCTTGATCTCGGGCGTGTAATCGGCCAAGTCGGCTTCGGTGACTCCCTGGCGATCGAACGCCGCGGGCTTGGTGGGATAAGGCTGCGTGGGTGAATACCATTCGCCGGGCGCGCTGCCTTTGGGTGCGGGCCGCTCTTCGATCGGCCAGACCGGCTGGCCATTGGTACGGTCGAACACAAACGTGAAGGCCGATTTATTCACCTGTGCCAGAGCCTTGATCTTTTTTCCGTTGACAGTGATATCCAGAAGAATCGGCGCGGCGGGAATGTCATAATCCCACATCTCGTGGTGGATCAGCTGGTAATGCCACACGCGTTTTCCGGTTTTCGCGTCGAGACAGACAATGCTGTCGGAGAACAGATTCGCGCCGGGACGCTGGCCGCCGTAGGTATCGCCGCTGGGAGCCTCGACAGGAATATACACGTAGCCCAGTTCTTCATCGCCCGTCAAAGGTCCCCACGCGCCGGTGTTACCGGTAAACGTGTTGGAATCCTTGCCGCGATCGTCTTTGCCCCAGGTTTCGGCTCCGAATTCGCCGGGTTGGGGGACCGTGTGGAAAGTCCAGAGCAATTTGCCGGTGCGGACGTCATAGCCGCGGATGTAGCCGGGCGTGTTCAGCCGCGTGGGCAGCGCGACGCCGACTTTGAGAGAGGCGCCGACCACTGCGACATCGCGAATGATGATAGGAGGCGAAGTAGCGCCGATGGTGCCGTTCTGAACAACCGGCCGGTCGAGGCCCAGCCAGAGATCGACATGACTGTCTTTTCCGAAATTCGCAATCGGCGCGCCGGTCTTGGCGTTCAGCGCGACGAGCTGGTAGCCGGGCGTGATGAACAGGATGCGATCGTCGCCGCGTCCATCGCTCCAGTAACTGACGCCACGATTGTTGGCGCGCACCGCTCCGCGCTCGGCCGTATCGTCACCGCGATAGGTCCACAGGGTTTCGCCGGTAGCAGCATCGGCGGCAACCACGGTGCGTCCAGTGCCGGCCGTGAAGAAAAGCTTGCCGCCGGCCATCAGCGGAGTCACTTCCCAAGCAGCCTGCGGCGTGGGGCCCATGTTCTGAGCTTTCCAGCGCCAGACCACTTGCAGATTCTTGACGTTAGCCGCGTCGATCTTATCAAGGGGCGAGTACCGGGTGCTGCCCGTATCGCCTCCATTGACTCGCCATTCGCCCGAGGCGGGCGTTCCCTGTTGCGCGCGTGCAGGCGTCAGATTCCATATGGCGAACGCGGCCACGCCCAAAGCCAGCGCCGCAGATGACTTTATGCGGTTCATATCACCACGTAGTGTATAACAAACCTCATATTGATATACTCGGCTCAGTAGGACCTTCGTTATGATCAATCACCTTAAACCTCGTATGTTCGTTCTAACGCTGGCTTTGACCGCCAGTTTTGTGGCGTTTGCCCAAGAGGGCGGAAAAGGCGACCCGGACCGCGCCGTGGCGGGCGGCCAATTTCCAGCCGGCTGGAATGCACGCCCCGATCGCGGAGCCGTTACTGGAATCAAGTTCTCCCAGACAGGCGATGTCTACCACTTCCAGATGGGAACCACCGGAACCATGTGGCGCAACGACTGGACCAAGTCCGGCAACTACACCTTCTCGGCTCGTCTGACTCAGCTCAAAAAGGCCTCTCATCCGGTCTCATACGGCTTGGTGATCGGTGGGAGCAATATGGGCCCGTCCCCGACCTATACCTATTTCCTGATCCGTCAAGCGGGCGAGTATTTCATCTCCAACTGGGAAGGAACGTCACCTAAGACGGTGGTAAATTGGACTCCGAACGCCGCCATTGCAAAAGAGGGCCCGGACGGGAAACAGTCGAACACGCTGGCCGTCCAGGTTCAGGGCGATAACGTGATCTTCAGTGTCAACGGCACAGAAGTCGCACGCCAGCCCAAGAGCAAGGTGCATGCGGATGGGATAATCGGGTTCCGGATCGGCCACACGCTGGATGTGGACGTCGATCAGGTCAAGAAGTAGTTCCATTGGGCAGGATGCAATCCTGCCCTACTGCCTGCCGAGTTTCCTTAGTAGAGCCGCAGTGTCCTCGTGCACGTCGATGCGCTGGCCGCCGCGGCTGTTGCCGCCCGCTTTCCCAAGCGCAGCGTCGATGGGCGACATCCCGCCGGAATCCTTCACATCAAGCTTGGCGCCGTGATCGAATAAGTACTGCACGACGTCATTCCATCCCCAGTAGCTCGCTGCCGCGAGCGGTGTTTGCTGCCTGCGCCCACCGGCAGCGTTGATATCGGCGCCCGCTTTGAGCAGCAGGTCGAGCGAATCGATTGATCTTTGCTGCACGTCGAACGTCGTATAGAGCCCACGGGTGTCGGCGTCCACCGATCCCAGCCCCGCGGCAGCCATGACTGGCGTGATTCCCTGGTTGTTTGGAAGATCGATGATGGCGCCGTGCTCCAGCAGCAGCTTGATCGCCGGCGCATCCAGTCCTTTGGCAGCGCGCAGCAGCGGTGTGGCGCCGATGGTCAGCATGCCGTCCACTCCGCGATCCGAGCCGATGCTCCGGTACGGCGGCAGAAGCTTCAATTGCAAATTCGGATTCGCTCCCGCGTTCAGAAGTTGCTCGATCACCTGTAGAGGCGTCGTGTCATCCACCGCCGGAGCATCGGGCCTTCCCCCATGCGGAAGCGTGTTGTAGTCGACGGCCAGGTACAGTGGGCTGCGGCCCCACCAGTCCCATTTGTTGATGTTCGCGCCGGCTTTGATAAGGTACGAGGCAACGTCCCAGTGGGCGTTCCAGACGGCGGTGATCAGCGGCGTGACGCCTTCCGGGTCGGCCAGGTTCAGGTCCGCCTTGCCTTCGACCATCGCTTTGACGCATTCGAGGCAACCTTCGCGAGTAGCGTAGAGCATCGCGGTTAGGCCTCCGTACGACCGGTACTGCGCGCGCGGCTCCGTGCTCACCTGCGATGGAACATCATTGATGACGGCGCGGGCGTTCACATCGGCGCCATGCGCGACCAGTTCCCGCACCATCGGGCCTTGATTTTGTGCCGAGGCCCACATTAGAGCCGTCTGTTCCTTTTGTTTCTCTTTCGCGTTCACGTGCGCGCCGTGTTCGAGTAACAGCTTCGCCGCCGCGACGTTGTTGCCGCGTGCGATCAGCATCAGCGCCGTCTGGCCGTCGGCGGAAGGAGAGTCGGGATCGGCGCCGGCCTTCAGCAGCTTATCGATGATCTCGGTGTTGGAGTTGAAGGCGGCTTCGGACATCGGTGTCGCGCCGAATTCGTTCCTCGCGTTCGCATCCGCACCGGCCTTGAGCAGCCGGTCGACCTCTGCAGCATCGTTGTTATGGGCGGCCCAGTGCAGCGGTGTAGTGCCATCGGACGAAGGCGCCTTGATGTCAGCCGCCAACGCCAGCCCAGCAATCGCACTGGCTATAAGCAGGATCTTCATGGCTAGACCTCTTTGAATTTGCCGGAGCTGTCGCCAAACTTTTCTTCCGGAACACCCGCACGATCGAGAATCGTAAGCAGCATGTTCGCGAGGGGAGTTTGGTCGGGATACTTCAGATGTTGGCCGCCCTTGACCGATTTCCAGCCGCCCACCAGCGCCGTCGGCAGCGGATCGTGATTGTGCGCGTTGCTGTTGCTCATGTTGCTGCCATAGAGGATGAGCGAATGATCGAGCATGGTCCCATCGCCATCCGGCATCTTCTGAAGCTTAGCCAGGAACTTGCTGAAAATCTCGGTGTGATAGGTCTGGATTTTCACCAGCTTGTCCATCTTGGCCTGCTCGTTGTTATGGTGCGAGATCGGATGGAACGCATCCGGAACGCCGATCTGGTTGTAGGTCAACCCGCTGACCTCGGCTGCCATCATGAAGCTGAAGACACGCGTCATATTGGCCTGATAGGCGACCGCGATTAGATCGAACAACAGGTTGATGTGCGCCTCGAAGGTCGGAGGGATGCCCCCCGGCGTATCGGGGATATTCACATGAGAAAGATCGCGCCCGTCCATCTTTTCAACGCGGCGCTCGATTTCGCGCACGGTATCGAGATAATCGCCGACCATGGCGCGATCCTGCGGCCCCAGGGTGCGCTGCAAATCGGCTGCTTCCTGCGAAACGAGATCTAGCACGCTGGAATATTGCTTCGAGATTCGCTTACGCTCTTCGGGTGTATCGCCCTGGCCGAACATCCGCTGGAACAACTTGCGCGGATCGGTTTCCATGGGCAAAGGGTTGGTGGGCGAGCTGAAGGAAATTGTACCTGCATAGCTACAGCCAAAATCCCGATCGCAGGAGCCGCCACCGCCGTGAACCTCGGTCGCCACTTCGAGCGATGGGAACGGCGTGTCCTGACCGATGTGCTGCGCCGCGATCTGATCGACCGTCGGACCGCCGAACGGATCCTGGCTGGCTCGCGGATGCACGCAGCTTAGCCAAGTACCGGGAGTGATGGCATGCACGGCCGGGCTTACGGCGGGCCGATTCGCAAGGCCGCTCACCACGGTCAATTGCTTCTGGAACGGAGCCAGCGATTTGAGAATCGGCGACAGCTCGAAGTTCACACCTTCGGTTTTCGGCGTCCACTGGCCCATGATCGCGCCGTGCGGAAAATAGATGAAGCCGAGGTGAGGCGTCGGATTCGCGGCAGTCTGCGCCAAAGCGGTGCGCGCGGGAATCATGGCGTCGAGCAGCGGCAGCGCCATCGCCGAGCCCACGCCGCGTAAAAACGTTCGCCGGGGGAGATGCTTCTTGGTAATGAACATATGAATACTCCCTTTCTTTAATTCCTGGCCGTAGGCGCGTTCGCCTTTTTATTGTCTTGGGCCGTTTCGGTAGTTTTCTTGGCCGCGCTTTCCGTAGCCTTCACGCTCATCTGAAAGGGAGGGCTCTTGACGATACCCATAATCACCGACGAAAAACGATAATCGTCCTTCGCGGCGTCGCGCACAATCTTTCGAATCATGGGCATGTCGTAATATTCGAGCCGCCGGCCCAACCCATAGGTCAGCAGCTTCTCAGTCATGGTCTGCACGAACTGGTCGGGATGCTTCATCAAGGCCTGGCGCACGTCGGCGGGACCGTTGACGGAGGTTCCATCCACCAACTTGCCCGCGGAATCGATCAGGGTGCGCGCGTACTTATCTTTCGTCCGCCAGGTGCCGATGGAGTCGTAATTCTCGAATGCGAACCCGAGCGGATCCATCACGCCATGGCATGCGTTGCAGGACGGATTCGCGCGATGCTGCTCCATGATCTCGCGAATCGTCTTGGCCTTTTCGCCTTCCTTGTTTTCCTTGAACGCTTCGACGTTAGGTGGCGGCGGCGATGGCGGCGTCCCGGCGATATTTTCCAGAATGAACGAGCCTCGCAGCACGGGAGCCGTGCGATTGGGATAAGAAGTCACCATCAGAATCGCGCCCTTGCCGAGCAGGCCGAACCGATTCGGATCGGTCAGCGTGACGCGACGGAACTGGTCGCCACGGACATTGGGGATGCCGTAATGCAGCGCCAGGCGCTCGTTGACGTAGGTGTAATTGCCCTGCAGCAAATCGAGCGCGCTGCGATCCTCCTGGAACACGCTACCCACGAAGAGTTCCATTTCGCGGGTAAATGCCTGGCGCAACCGCGCATCGAAACTCGGATAGACGATGGGGTCGGGCTCAAAGCTCGCCATTTCCCGCAGCTTCAGCCATTGGAACGCGAAGTTTGAGACCAGGGCTTTCGCCTGCGGCTGTTTGAGCATGCGCTTGACCTGCTGCTCTAGCACAGCGGGATCCTTGAGCTTGCCTTGTTCCGCGACGTTCAATAGCTCGCTGTCCGGAATGCTGCTCCAGAGAAAGAACGAAAGCCGCGATGCCAGTTCCAGGTCGCTGATGCGATATAGGGAGCCTGCCCCGACATTCGGCGGAGGAATTTCGGCTCGGTATAGGAATTTGGGACTCGCCAAAATTGCGATCAGCCCGCCTTCGATGCCTTTTTCAAAATCGCCGGCCGCGCGTGCCTGCTTGAAGAAGGCCATCGGCGCAGCGGTATCGCGATCCGTCACCGGCCTGCGGAACGCCCGGTGCGCGATGTTGGCGAAGATTCGCGATGCGCAAGCCGCCTCTTCACTGGCATCCGGCGGTCGGCAAACGAAAATCCGCTGGCGGCTGACAGTATCGACGCGGCTGCCGGCGGGATTGAACGGACCATTGACGGTCACAGCTCCCTGAGCTCCGCCTCCACGACCGCCGGCTCCGCCGTAAGCCTGACCGGCAGATCCGGGAACAAACGACTGCAGCATGGACTCGTTTTCAATTAAGCTTCGCGCCGGCGTGCTGACGGCGATCTTATGCATTCCGGCTTTCACGGTGACGCGTCCGGTGGTCGCGATTTTTACACCATCCAGCGTCACGACGGTGGCATCGGACTCGGGAGTGAATCCGGCTTGGGGAGCCCGGCCGCGGCCGCTTCGGCCTCCTCCACCTGCGCCGCCCAGGCGGAATTCGTATTCACCGTCGGCGGGGAACAGATATTCGGCCACTGTTCCGCTGCGGGTTCCGAGTGGCAGATCCGCGGGATCGGCAGGGGTTCCGCGAAGGTTCACGAGAACGGCGTCCGAAGGAAGCGGCTTGCCAATCGCCTGAATGCTCACCGCGCGCGCAGCGCTTATATATTGATCCAGGAACGACGGCGACACCTTAAGCACGTTGGCGATGTTGTCAAACCCATCGGACATGTCGTCGGCAGGCAGGAGCGCCGCGGCGTCCACGTCGATTCCGAACAACTCGCGCATGGCGTTTGCATATTCGGTGCGATTGAGGCGATGCAGCGCGACAGAGCCCGGATTCGGCTTGGCCGCCGCAGCCTGGTCTAAAGAGGTTTCGAGCCACGACACAAAGGAATCAACCGCACTTAGATCCGGCCGCGGAGCACCCGGGGGAGGCATCATGCCGCCGCGCAGTTTTCGGACAGCTTTTTCCCAAACTGCGCCGTCGTCGGCTACATGCGACAAATCCATTTTGTCGAAGGTGAGATTCGCGGTTTTCAGGCGCGCGTTGTGACAGGTGACGCAATACTTATCGAGCAGCGCTCGTCCCGACGCCGCATTCGCCGGTGCACTCTTCTGTTGAGCAGAGAGATGTCCCGAGAGAGAGGCTACAGCAACAGCTACAACGAGGTAACGCATTCCTTTTCGCTCCCGCTCCTAAACGATCCCGCCGAGTTCGCGAACGTGCCCCCACAAGCCCGGATAAGCGTTAGTGACGAACAATTCCGGATTCCCCCACTTAGCATCGAAATCCTTGGTGGGAGCCGCGGCCAGCATTTCTTTGGCGCTCATGCCTTTTCGCAACAGCAACACTAAGCTGGTGCGAACGGCGGCGCACATATCCGCCTGCGCCTGCAAATCTGCGCGACCCCGCAGCGGACCGCTGCCGGGAATGATGCGCGTCTGTGCATCGCTGACGCTGAGCAGCGTTTTACTTGCATCGGCCAGCCCGCCGATCCATCCGCCGGTGGTCCAATCGAGAATCGGGTACTGGCCGACCGACATAACATCGCCCGTCATCAAGATGTTGGGTCCGGGGAAGAAGACGTAGATATCGCTGTCGGTGTGCGCCTGGCCAAGGTATCCGTAGACCACCTCTTCCTTGCCGAAGGTCATTTTCCCGGCGGTATAGAAGGTCTGATTCGGCAGAGCTTCTTTCGCACGAGGCTGAAACGTTTTGTTCCGCCACTTACAGATGATGTCGGTGCCCATCCACAGTTTGGTGTTCTCGTGGGCGATGATCTTGGCGCCGGCTTTGCCCAGTGCGTCGTTCGATCCGGTACTCTCCAGGTGCCAGTGCGTATTGAAAAGCGCTTGTACTTTGCGCCCACCGGACTGTTCGGAGATCGCTTTCAAAAACTCGGCAGAATGTTCTGGCGATCCACCGTCGACCAGCAGCGCTCCATCAGGTGCGGTTACGAGCAGGACATTTGATCCGGCACCGGCGATGTGGACATAGTTATCGGCGAGCTTGGTGGCGGTAATGGAGGCGGTCTGCGCGCGAGACAACGAAAGGCTCGCGGCGCCTGCGGCTAACGCGCGCAGGAAGTCGCGCCGGTTAGGGGTGCAAATCACGTAAGCCATTATATATGGCCGGGTTGCGGAGCGATAGGTTACGAAGCGGGTAGCCGGAAGGCGATAAACTCGCACTCGTACCCGGTACCGCCGATCGCCATCACAATGTACTGCTTGCCGTTCAACATATAGGTCATCGGTGTGCCGGTTTGCCCGGCCGGCATATAGACGGCCCCGGCGTCCTTGCCCGATGCCTTATCGTAGGCTCGCAGCATTGCGCCCTTTTGACCGGAGGGTAACGTGAACGTGTCCCGTTCGCCGGCGATCACCAAGGTCTTGGTGACCAGCGTTCCGATCACCCCGGCCCGACCTGTCCGCAGAATCGTAAGTCCTTTAAGCGCGGGATGATTGCGGATATTGTCGGGAGTTTCCCCGTGCGCCACCTGCCAGAGTATCTCTCCTCGATTCAGATCGATCGCGCTGATGCTCGCGTAAGGCGGTTTCACCAACGGCAGACCTTGGACAGTCAATCCCCCGGCTTCGGCGGCCACATCATTCGCCGATTTAGTGCCAGCGGCGGCGTCCGCGCCCGAGCCTCCTACGGTCCGGGCACCCGTCTTTGCAGTGCCCTGGATGTAGGCCTCATCAGTCACTCTTGGGTCGCCGGGGACCAATCCCAGGATGCTCATGGAGCGCTGAGAAAACACGTATGCGATGTGCGTTTCGGGATCGTAAGAGCCGCCCGGCCAATTGGTGCCGCCCCCTGAGGTGGCCAAGGCCAGTGTGGCCAGCGGGCCCTCCGCCTTACTCGCGACTGGTGGAGTGAAGATCGGCCCGAGTTTATATTGCGACACGGCCTTCACTGCCTCAGCGCGAAGAGCCGGCGTGAAATCGATCAGGTCCTCAAGTTGGAAGCCTTGACGATCGTAGGCCGGGGGCTTGGAGGGAAACGGCTGCGTGGGCGAATACCATTCACCCGGCACGCTGCCCTTTTCGACAGGCTTTTCGTCGATCGGCCAGATTGGCTGCCCCGTCACACGATCGAACACGTAAAGAAAGGCCTGCTTGGTAGGCTGCGCAACCGCTTTTACCGCCCGCCCGTTGATGGTGAGGTCGACCAGGATCGGGGCGCAGGGAATGTCCATGTCCCAGATGCCGTGGTGCACCAACTGGTAGTGCCACTTGCGCTGGCCGGTTTTCAGGTCCAGCGCGACCAGACTCTCGCCGAACAGGCCGTTGCCGGGGCGATGGCCGCCGTAGTAATCGCCGGTGGGAAGTTCCACGGGAAGATAGACCATTCCCAGCTCTTCATCGACGCTGATCTGGCCCCAGACGCCTGCGTTACCGGTGTAATCCGCGGAATCTTTCTCCCAGGTGTTGTAGCCGAACTCGCCGGGACGCGGGATGGTGTGGAAGATCCACAGACGCTTGCCGGTCTTGACGTCGAATCCACGGACGTAGCCTTTAACGTTGGTCTTGCTCCGCGGTACTCCGCCCGAGCGGTGCGCTGCGCCGACGATCACGGTGTCGCCGGCGACGACCGGAGTCGCATGCAACCCAACCTCGCCAGTGACCAGATCGATCTGCTGGTCGTCATCGAGTTTCAGGTCGACGACTCCGTTTTGTCCGAAGCCCGCAACGGGCACGCCGGTCTTGGCATTTAGCGCGACTAGGCGGTAGCCGGGCGTCACGTAAAGAATCCTCTCGTCATTGCTTCCTGGCTTGCCATCGGTCCAATAGGCCAAGCCGCGGCCGGATAATTGACGGGGGGCGGCACTCCCTCGTGCACCTTCCTTCTCGCTGTGGACCCACAGAAGCTCGCCTGTGGCTGCGTCGAGTGCGACTACCGACCGGCGTGTTCCCGCGGCCGCATATAAGACGCCGTTGGCCATCAAGGGCGTCGATTCGAGATTGAATTCGGGACGTGGGCCTAAATTCGAGGTCTTGAATCGCCAGGCGACTTCGAGTTTGTCGAAATTCGCGGCGCTGATCTGGTCAAGCGGAGAGTAATGCGTATTCCCGAGGTCGCCCCCGTAGGTACGCCATTCGCCGTTCTTAGCCCCCTGCTGGGCGCCGGCGTTCGATACCATCAGCCCACCCGCTAATACAGCAACCCAAATTCGTCGCATAGTCGCTCCTTACTCGCATCAGTAGCCACTTTATCCAAAACCAAGCCCACCGGCACGGCCGTGCCTTCCTGCCATCCAGCATATGTGGAGCTTTCGGGACGGACGCTATCCTAAAAGAGGAGACTCTTCCGTTAAGTGTGGATCGTTAAAGTAGCCCTGGATCGGCCGTACACGTTCATTGTGCTGGCTCTGCTCATTCTGATTATCAGCCCGCTAGTTATACTGCGTACACCCACCGACGTTTTCCCTAACGTCAATATCCCGGTGATCGCGGCCCTGTGGAATTACAACGGCTTGCCCGCCGAGGATATGGAGGAGCGCATCGGGACCCAGTACGAACGCTCGTTGACCACTACGGTCAACGACATCGAACACATGGAGTCCCAAACCACCAACGGCCGCAGTATCACCAAGGTCTTCTTCCATCCAGGCGCACGCGTCGAGATGGCGATGGCCGAATTAACCGCGGTGGCCCAGACGAGCACACACTCGATGCCGCCCGGAACTGCCCCGGCGTTCATGATCGTTTACAGCGCGTCCAGCGTTCCCATCATGCAGTTGGGACTTTCGGGCGACGGGCTATCCGAACAACAGCTATTCGACTACGCGGCGACATCCATCCGCACGCAGCTCGCTACCGTCCCAGGCTCCGGAGTGCCGAATCCGTATGGCGGGAAACAGCGCCAAATCATGGTGGACATCGACCCGACCCTTCTGCAGGCCAAGGGATTGGCGCCCGCCGATATCGTGACGGCCATCGGCAATCAGAATTTGATTCTGCCTACGGGAACCTCTAAGATCGGTCAATTCGAGTACGAGGTCGAACTGAATGCAAGCCCCAAGAGCATTCAGGAGCTCAACAATCTTCCGATCGCTACAAACGGGAGCAGCACGGTTTACGTGCGGGATGTCGCGAACGTCCGCGATGGATTCGGGCCGCAGACCAACATTGTGCGGCGGGATGGGCAGCGCGGCGCGCTAGTCACGGTCATGAAAACGGGATCCGCCTCCACGTTGGACATCGTGCAGCAGGTGAAGGAGATGATCCCACGAATCGCCGCCACGCTTCCCCCCGCGCTGAAGATCGATATCGTCGCGGATCAGTCGCTGTTCGTGCGCTCCGCGGTGAGCGGCGTGGTCCGCGAGGCGATCATTGCCGCCTGCCTGACGGCGGTCATGATCCTCCTGTTCCTGGGGAGCTGGCGCAGCACGCTGATTATCGCCGTTTCGATTCCTCTGTCGATTCTGACGTCCATCTGCGTGCTGAGCGCCTTGGGCGAAAGCATCAACATCATGACGCTCGGCGGACTCGCGCTGGCGGTCGGGATCCTGGTCGACGATGCGACGGTGACCATCGAGAACATCGACCGGAATCTGGATCAGGGCAAAAGTCTGCGCGCCGGAATTATGGACGGCGCGGCGCAGATCGCGATGCCGGCCTTTGTTTCGACGCTATGCATCTGCATCGTGTTCATTCCGATGTTCTTCCTGACAGGCGTCGCGCGCTATCTGTTTGTTCCGCTGGCGGAAGCCGTAGTGTTCGCCATGCTGGCGTCGTACATTCTATCGCGCACGTTGGTTCCGACGCTGTGCATGTACCTCATCAAGCCGGGGACGTATCATGCCCACAAGCCGGCGGCCTGGAATCTTCCTGCGAGAATGCAATGGGCGTTCGAGAAAGGATTTGATTCGCTGCGGGCCGGGTACCAGAACATGCTGGCCGGATGCGTGCGCCACCGGAATTTATTTCTTCCTTCTTTTCTCGCGCTGTGTTGCCTGGCGTTTCTATTGTTTCCCTGGCTGGGACAGGACTTCTTCCCGGCGACCGATGCGGGCCAGTTCAATCTTCACTTCCGTGCCAAAACCGGCACGCGCATCGAGGAAACCGCGCGGCTGGCCGACTTGATCGAGACCTCCATTAGAAAAGTGATTCCGGCTGACGAGTTGGCCGGTATCACCGATAACATCGGAGTTCCATACAGCGCGATCAATACCGCGTATAGCACGTCCGCTCCCATTGGAACCATGGACGCCGACGTCATGGTAACCCTGAAGCCAGGGCATCGCCCGACCGATGAATTCGTGCACGCATTGCGAGCCAGCCTGCCGCGAGAGTTTTCCGGTGTCTTGTTCTATTTCCTGCCGGCGGATATCATCAGCCAGATTCTGAACTTCGGCCTGCCCGCGCCTATCGATGTCCAGGTCTCAGGTCCTAATCTTGAAGCGAACCATGCGTTCGCCTCTAATCTCTTGCGCCAGATCGGAGCAGTGCCGGGCGTGGTTGACTTGCGCATTCACCAAGTGTTCGACCAGCCCAGGCTTCAGATCGACGTAGACCGCACCAAGGCTCTGGAAAGCGGTTTCACGCAGTTCAACGTGGCCAGCAATGTACTGGTTTCCCTGAGCGGCAGCTTCCAGACTGCGCCTTCTTTCTGGCTCGATCCGCGAAACGGCGTGAGTTACAACGTCATCACGCAGACGCCACAGCATCAGATCTCTTCCTTGAGCGATCTGCACAATATTCCGCTCACGTCTCCCACGGCGCGCCGTCCGGAAATCCTGGGCGATATCGCGAGCACCAGCCGCAGCAGCGGTATGCCAGTGCTCTCGCACTACAATATCCAGCGCACCATCGACATTTTCGGCGCCGTGCAGGACCGCGATCTGGGAGGCGTGGCGACCGACCTGAATCGCATTGTGGATGCCAACCGCAAGGATCTTCCGCGAGGATCGCAACTGATCGTGCGTGGCCAGATCGAGACGATGCGGACGTCGTTTCAGGGATTGCTGGGCGGATTGGTCCTGGCCGTAGTACTGGTCTACCTGCTCATCGTGGTGAATTTTCAGTCTTGGCTGGATCCGTTCATCATCATCACAGCGCTGCCAGCCGCTCTGGCGGGCATCGTGCTGTTCCTATTCGTTACCCACACTACTATGAGCGTGCCCGCACTGATGGGAGCGATCATGAGTGTGGGTGTCGCGACAGCCAACAGTATTCTGGTGGTTAGCTTCGCGAAAGAGCGTTTGGCCGACCACGGCGATGCGGCGCTGGCGGCTCTCGAAGCGGGAGGAACCCGCTTCCGGCCGGTGCTGATGACGGCGTTGGCCATGATCATCGGTATGGTACCGATGGCGCTGGGGTTGGGCGAAGGCGGCGAAGAAAACGCACCCCTCGGGCGAACCGTGATCGGAGGCTTGATCTTTGCCACCGTCGCCACGCTGTTCTTCGTGCCCACGATATTCAGCCTGTTACACAGGAATCGCCAGATGCCGATGAAAGTTAGAGAATGATGCAGACCGAACAAGAAAGAGCGGGTTCTTCGGCAGCTAGCCGAATGTTGAAGTGGATTTTCGTCCTGGCGGTAGTCGTGATGCTGGCCGTCGTGATCAACCGCGGCATCGACTCGCGAATCAAAGCTGCTTCCATCGTGAAGCAGGAAACGGCGGATTTGGCGATTCCCGCTGTTAGTGTGGTGCACCCTAAGCTCGGCGAATCCAAACAGGAACTCGTGTTGCCGGGAAATTTGCAAGCGTTTATCAATGCACCGATTTACGCTCGCACCAACGGTTATCTGAAAAAATGGTATGCCGACATCGGAACAGCGGTGAAGGCGGGACAGGTGCTGGCGGACATTGATGCACCGGAACAGGACCAGCAGCTACGCCAGGCGAAGGCCAGTTTGCAGCAGGCCCAGGCTTCGCTGGAGCAAGCTCTGGCGAATCGTCAGCAGAGCAAAGCCAACGAGGAATACGCCAAGGTGAGCGCCGACCGCTGGAAGCAACTTGCGGCTCAGGGGGTGGTATCGAGCCAGGACAACGATCAGAAGCGGTTGCAATACGACGCGCAAGTCGCCAATAGTCTGGCTTTGGATAAAGCCATCGCCGCGGCGCGCAGCAACGTTGCTGCACAGGAAGCGAACATCGGACTGCTCGAACAGTTGCAGGACTACCGGACCGTGAGAGCGCCTTTCGACGGGGTGATCACGGCCCGCAATACCGATATCGGCGCTCTGATTAACGCGGGCAATGGAGGAGCGGCACAAGAGTTATTCCATATTGCCGCATCGCGGCAGCTTCGGGTATTCGTCAACGTTCCCGAAGTTTCATCGCGGTCGGCTGTTCCAGGAGTTGCCGCCGAACTGGTTCTCGCCGAATACCCCGGCCGCAAGTTTCATGGCAAGCTGGTCCGGACCGCGGATGCGATGGACGCCGCATCGCGAACATTGCTGACTGAAATCGACATAGATAATTCTTCTGGCGAGCTTCGACCCGGGTCTTATGCGGAAGTCCACATGTCGCTGCCCGGCGGACGAGCGCTCATCGTACCCGTTAGCTCAGTGTTGTTCCGCAGCGAAGGTCTCCGCGTCGGGGTCGTTCAGGCGGGAAAGACAGGGAATGGAACGGTAGAGATGACGCCGGTTACGGTCGGCAAGGACTTCGGGAATGAAATCGAGATTACCTCCGGCATTACCGAGCGCGATCTAATCATCGAGAGCCCCTCGGATTCGCTCACTTCCGGAACTGTCGTGCGCGTAAGCAGCGGCAACAAGCCTTAATACCCGATTTCTCTATTTAGGCGTTCCAGGAACACTCGAACCTGTTTTACACCGGCGAGCCGGAAATGGGCGCGAGTATGACCAGGCCGGCCGACCCGAATGGTGATCCCGCCGGTCAGGGCCGCGAAGGCAGGCTCATCCACGGCGTCATCGCCCACGAACACCGGCAAGGCTGCCCGGCCCGCGAGAGCCAACTGGTGACGCACAGCGGTTCCTTTGTCCCCCATCTCCGCCGGCGCTAGCTCGAACGTTCGTTCGCCGGCAATTCCGCGGAAGCTCCCATTTAGCGGCAGGAGCGCACGGGCAATTTCCTCGCGCATACGCGTTACGCCGGACGGTGAGGCGTTTGCATGATGGATGGCCACCACCAAACCTTTATCCTCGAGCCACGTCTCAGGAGTTCGCTCCACCATCCGGCGAGCACAATCTTTAAGACATTCCAAAAGCCGGCGGCTCTCCTCTTTTATCGAAACCTCTTGCCGCCCTTCCCATCCATGCAAGCCGAGATACTGTACGCCCGCAATACGGCTCCTCTCGTGCACGTCGGCTCGCCGGCGGCCGCTGATTACCCACGCGCGAATTCTCGGGTTTCGTGCCAGGGTTGCAACGATGCTCCGCGTAGCGCCGCTCAGACGGACGTCCTCGGGACGCGGGCAAAGCGGACTAAGGGTGCCATCGAAATCCAGGAACAGCGCGATCGCCGGAGCACTGCGGAGCCGTTCTGCCACCTCGTCCCAGCAGGAAAACAAGTGGTGCGGAGGGGGCATTAGCCCTTCAGCACCGCATCCCGAGCATCTGGCTCGGCCGGAATTGCGGATGTGCGGATTTCGCACAACTCCGCGATCAGGTTACCGGCCCACCGGTAAATGTTGTGTTCTTTGACCACGGCGCGCATCCGGCCCATCCGGAGGCGGGACTGTTCGGGAGGCATCTCCAGTGCGCGATGGATCGCCGTGGCCACCTCTTCGGTATCATACGGGTTCACCACCAGCGCGTCGACTAGTTCATGGGAGGCGCCGGTAAAGCGGCTCAAGATCAGGACTCCGTGCCCGTCGCTGCGGCATGCGACGTATTCTTTAGCAACCAGGTTCATGCCGTCGTGGAGGGACGTCACCATGCATACATTGGCCGTGCGATAGTAGGGCAAAATCTCCTCGCGGGTGTGATGCCGCGTCAAAAGTACGATCGGCTTCCATTCGCTAGTCTGAAAACGGGTATTGATTCGCTGGGCCTCCTGCTCCACTTCGAGCATAAAGTCGTGATACCGGCGAATTTCCGATCGGCTGGGCGCGCCGATTTGCACGAAGGTGAACTCTCCGCGATACGCGGGGTACTTTTCGAAGAACCGTTCTAAGCCGCGAAATCGCTCCAGGATGCCTTTGGTGTAGTCGACACGATCGACGCCTATGCCCATGAAGGGCGCGCGCACGCCATGCTTGGCCAAGAGTTCGGCTCGCTCCAGATACGCGAGTTCGGAGGAGGCGGCGCTACCGTTCTGCTCCGGATCCATCGCGACGCTGATCGGGAACCGGCGGACCGCTGTCAGATGTCCGTGACGCATCACCGCGTTGCGATCCCATTCGATGCGTGATTCCAATACCCGGTCCACCGTCTCGAGAAAATTATTGCAATGCGCCTGAATGTGAAAACCCACCAGGTCGGCTCCCAGCAGCCCTTCCAAAAGCTCGCGCTGCCACGGGCAGATGCCAAATGCTTCTGGATTCGGCCAGGGGATGTGCCAGAAAATGGCGACGCGGGCATCGGGCCGGGCCTTCTTAATGAGGAGCGGCATTAGAGCGAAGTGGTAATCCTGGACCAAGACGACTGGATTCTCCTCGCCGCGGATTTCGCGTAAGACGGCGGCGGCGAACTTGCGATTGACCGCCTCGTATTGTTTCCAGTCCTCGGCTCGAAAGTTGGGACGCGTGTGAGCGATGTGACACAGCGGCCATAGCCCCTCGTTGGCAAATCCCAGGTAGAAGCCTTTGACTTCGTCCTCTTTGAGCCATACGCGGCGCAACGTGTATTGCGGATGGTCGGGGGGCACGCGTAAGCGTCCCTGGTCGTCGCTGGTTTCCCGATCGGCGTCGCCGGTCCCTTGGGCGATCCAGGTTCCCGCGCAGGCCCTGAGGATAGGTTCCTGCGCGGTAACCAGGCCGCTGGCGGGCACGGTCCACTCGATGCCCGATGGGCGGTGAAAATGCTCGTAGGGCTCGCGATTCGAGACTACCACCAAACGGCTATCGCCCAGGCGGCCTTGCACAAAGATCCGCAACCGGTCCTTGGTCCACTGGGATTCGGCGCTTTCGCGCAAACGGGCTTCTTCTTCGGCCGCTGCGCGCGCAGCGGTGAAGCTCGATGCCAGGTGCGAGACTTCACGTGTGAACGACTCAAATTCACCACTGCCAGGCAACTCTGGAGCGGCCGCCTCGGATGACGTTCGGAGCTCGCGCATCCACCGCGCCATCTGCTGCATGGGCTTGCCCAGCCCCCATCGCACGGTCAGCAGCGTCACCGCCGCGATCAATAGAGTCTGGAAGGCCACGCTCACCAGCGTGCGGCGCCAGGCATCTCCGACACGAGTGTCGATGTAAGCTGCATCGTGAAAAATCGCCACGCTTCCGATGTTCGCCTCGCCGTTTCGAACGGGCACAACTTCTGCGTGCATGCGGACACCGCCGAGTTGAATAAATTCTCCCCGCGTCTCATCCTGCCCGTCGGCGTGAAGAATGTCGGGGGGCTTTCCGTTCAGACGAGCTATCAGCCCTGATGTAATAGCGACGGGTTCCCCCTTGGCGTCGGACACCACTATGCCCGCTAAGCGCTCCCGCCCGGTGGAGCGGTCCACCATCGCCTGGAGGCTGCGATAGGAATGTGCCGCCAACAGTGGCTCCACAGCTTTGGCTTGGCTCTCGGCAAGATCCAACGCTTGGCGCTGAAGATCCCGCTCCAAACCCCGCCGTTCGGATCGCACTTGATAATAGGCGAATCCCATCGCCACCGCGGCGACACCCGCGATCAGGAGCAGATTTAGTCGAATAGCCAGGCGCATAGGAGAATTTTAGATTTGACCGTCAGCACCTAGGATGCTTCGCGCGGGGGCTTTATTACATCCGTTGAAAACAATATAGTTATCAGTTGCTTAGGGTACCAGCACCGCGCGAACCACGAAACGTTCTGGTGCGGGTCCGATGTACCGGAAGGGGTAGCAGGTAATCAATGTAAGAGCAGGTTCGGCGGTTGGTTTAAGAACATCAACCTGGTCCGGATCTACGATCCATGCTGATTTTACGATGTAGACGCTATCGCCATGCGGCTGATGAATATGAACACGGTCTCCCACGCGGATGTTGCGCAGCGGGCGAAAGAAAGTATCGCGATGCGCCGCGAGCACCATATTTCCACGGTTTCCCGGAAGCGCAGAGGCGGGGAGGTGACCAGCTCCTCGCTGTAGTTCTGCGTCGTCGGCACCCTCGAATACAATCGTAGATAGCTTCAACCTGGGAATCTCTATCCGTCCAACCACGTCACCTAAAGCTGGGGCCGTGGAAACCACGGAATGTTCGAGGTCTCGCGCCCCCTGGATTTGGCTCCACCTTGCCTTGAGAGTCATCTCAGTCCAATAGCCCAGACACAGCAATCCTACAATCCACAAAAAGCCTTGTGTTGTTTTCCATGCCACATATCTCCCTATGCAGTTAGCATGCCGCTGCGCCCATTTCGGCAAAAAAAAACGCCGCCGGGGCGTCTATGCGGAGCGGTTTAGGCTCTCGCACAGTCGCTCGCGGCGGCGGTGCTCAGAAACTCTACGCAGGTTACCAGCGGAGGCCGAAAGTTACGGGAAGATAATCCGTGTGCCTGTCGCCGCCCAAAAACATCCGGTTATAGCGAGCTTCGGCATAAAACTTGACATGCCATTTGGTGCCGAAGGACATTCCGACGCCGCCATTTACGCCAGGCTTATTTACTGAGTAGGATGTAAGCACCTGGGTTGTAGGCACGGCGACTGGATAAAATCCGAAGAATGGGTCGAAGCCGGTGAAAACAGAAGTCGTTGGCTGCGTGAATTCCTGCCGGCGATGATACAGGCCGCCTCCACCGATGAAGTAAACATCCACCGGTCCGCGCGGATTCGTATGAACAATCGGATTCAAAGTCAAGGACCACATATTCACATCGCCGCCGGGAAACCCCAGGGAGTTAAGTGTAGCCGCATTGATATCCATCTGGTTGTAGTCGAACTGTCCCATCAATCCTACGTAAGAACTGAAGTTGTAGCCGACGCCACCGTTGAAATTCCAACCCGTGTCCAATCGGCGGCCGGAGCCCCCTACCCCCTGAACAAATCCGCCACCAACATTGAATGAAACCCGCGGCGTTTCCTGGGCGCTCAACGCGCCGACCATCAAAAGTCCGATTCCTGAAGCGAGCGTAATACCTTTCATACTTCCTCCATGCCCATTAGATCTGTTCTTTGCGCAACAGTTTCTCCGATTGCCAAAGAAATTCAGCGCCGCTCGTTCCACGGGCGCCAGTTAGAGGCTCGGCGTGCGAAAAATATCTTCGGCGCCATTTTCCTCCAGGATGATGTGGGCGCGGTCGATCTCGAGGGAATTGGCGCAGCGAACTAAGATTAGAATGCGACCGGTCTGGACGCATCTCTCGTAGCGCTGGACCATGGAGGCGGGGATTCCCGTACTGGCCAATAGACCCTCGATACTTAACGACAACAAGGAGATGTCCGAAGTTGAGAAGCCGGCGGACGTCAGACGGCTGACGGCCTTGGCTGCTTGGGGGGCGTTCTGTATCACACCGAATACGGCCACATTATTTTGAACAGCCATTGTAGTTGTCTTCCTTCCTGGCGAAGGCTGCGGCCTCGTTTCAATTCGATAGCCAGCATGTTTCTATCCACTTCCCCTACATGCACGATTTGCATTTCGGCAATATGTGCTCCGTTATTTGGGACTCCTTGGGCTGTTTGGATTCGTAAGAATTTCGGATTTCGTTACTTCAGGGGCCTTCCCGCTGGCTAACTCCTTGTTCTCTCACTACTTTTCCGGCATTCTCCAACCCGGCACGCGGCTTGCAAGTGAGGAAGCGCGTCTTGAGGACGTTGATAGGAGAAAAAGCATGAAACGTTTTTCGTTACTGCAAATGGGCGCCTTGGCGGCAGCCGTCATCTGTGTTGCCCCTCTTGCTACGAGAGCCGATGAGATTGACAAGAAAACGATCGTGACATTCGATCAGCCCACCGAAATTCCAGGCATTGTATTGCAGCCTGGCAAGTACGTGATTAAGCTGCTCAATTCCTCATCTAACCGGCACATTGCCGAAGTGATGAACGAACGAATGGACCATCTGTATGCGCTAACCTTCACGGCGGCGGCGGAGCGCCTCTACCCGATAGACGATAAAACCAACAAGAAAATTCTAACGTTCTACGAAGGGAAAAATGGGCAACCCCAGGCCGTGCGTCAATGGTTCTGGCCGGGAGATACAATCGGTCAAGAGTTCCTGTACCCGAAACGGCAAGCCGACAAGATAGCCGCTAACACCGGTGAAAAAGTCCCGGAAGGTAATCTTCCCACCGTAGCGGAGAGTGGTCAATCCCTGACACCGGACAATTCCAGGAACGCGACACTCGAGAGTCGCGAGCAGAGTAAGCCGGCTGAATCAGCAGTATCGACCGCCAGAGCCGTGGAACCTGAGACGCCCGCTCCTTCCCGGACGACCGTAATCGCGCAGAATACGCCGCCGCCCGCTCCTGCGCAGCCGGTGCGAGATGCGGACGACTCACAGTCCAAGTCTGTCGCTGCGAATAAGGCTCCGGCGGATACTACCCTGCCGCAAACCGCCAGCTATCTTCCTCTGATGGGGGTGATAGGCCTGATCTCACTTGCATTGGCTCTTGCGATGGCCTTTACCAATCGCTATCGCTCAATGTAGTAGTCACTATGAGAGGGCGCGACTGTTGGCGCCCTCTCCGGCACGGTTCAACTTGGCCGGGCTTGAGCAAACAGGACAATTGGTTTGCGAGAAGGTACCGCAGGAACTTGTTTCATGCGGGGCTCACGACTTCGCACGACAGTCTAAACCAGGCAGTTGGCCGCAGCGTCCTTCAGTTCATCTTTCTCAGAACCTGATTCTGACCCGGCTCGAACACGGTTATGGAGCGTTCGAAGGCTAAGGCCTAGAATTTGCGCTGCCCGAGTCTTGTTGTTATTGGTGTGCTTCAAGACCAGGTCAATGTAAGCTTGCTCGACCTCGCTCATCCGCGGGCCTACACGAATGCGGAGGCATTCTTCATCGGCCGACTGAGGCGTGGTTGGAGCGCTGCCGGGAACGCTTGGATCGGCAGGCAAATGCTTGGTTAGAATCGTACCCTGGCCCGCGACAATAACGGCGCGTTCCAATACGTTACGGAGCTGGCGCACGTTCCCGGGCCATTGAGCATTCTTAAAACTTTCCAGGACATCAGGGTGCAAGCCAGAAACATGGCAATTGTGCTTGTTATTGAGGCTGGATAGAATTGCGTCGCAGATTGCCGGAATATCTTCCTTTCTCTCACGCAGCGGCGGCAAGGTGAGATGAAAGACATTCAAGCGATAGAAAAGATCTTCGCGAAGACGATTTTCCTTGAGGGCTTGCTCCGGAGGACGGTTTGTCGCGGCAATTACGCGCACATTTACAGGCACCTCATTTTTTCCGCCCAAGCGACGCACTTTACCGTCTTCCAGAACGCGCAATAGTTTGGCTTGCGTCCCGATCGGCATGTCGGCGATTTCGTCCAGCAAAACGGTTCCGTTGTGCGCCTGCTCAAAGCATCCAGCATGGCGTTCGACCGCTCCGGTGAACGCGCCCTTCTCATGGCCGAATAGTTCGCTTTCGATCAGCGTTTCTGGCATGGCCGCGCAATTGATCGCAATGAACGGGCTGCCGGATCGGGAGCTCAGACGATGCACTTCCCTGGCAACTAATTCCTTGCCCGTGCCACTCTCGCCCGTGATCAGGACCGATGCCGAGGTGGGGGCAACCTGGCTAATCAGTGAGTACAGTTGGCGCATGACCGCGGAACCTCCCACGATGTCGCCAAGAATACCTTGATGGCTCAACTGCCGATTCAGGATGTCTTTTTCGTTGATCAGCTGTTTCTGCGCCGCGGCTCGTTCGAGAAGGGCCCGCAGAATATTCGGCTGGACCGGTTTTTCGAGGAACCAGAAGGCTTTAAGGTCGTGAATAACCGCGAGGCCCTGCTCGATACCGCCAACTCCGGTAAGGGCGATGGCGGGGGTACGGTCTCCCATCGCCTCCAGGCTTCTCAAGAGCTCGAACCCATCCATGCGCGGCATCATTAAGTCCGTCAGGATTACGTCGGCGGCCAAGGCGGCATGCTGTTCGAGCGCATCTTCGCCATCCGAGGCAGTCGCGACGGCGAAGCCCAGCGATTCCGTCATCTTGACTAACTCATTTCGTTGGAACTCGTCATCATCGACGATCAACACACGGACCTGCGGCAGACTGGACATAGTCAAAGGATGCACCTCTGCGGCGATCCGTTTCAGAGTCAAAGTGCGGGTGCCTTGTACTTTGCAGCCGAGGATTTGCGCTCACCGGAAATTTGCAGGAACTCAATGCGACGGTCGGCTGTTTGAATCCGGCCAACGGACCTGTGGTACCTCGATTGCAGAGTTAGCCCTGGAGATCATGGAGATCATAATTCCAGATTCCGCTGGCGGTCGGGCGCACAACGGCCGCAAGTTTACGGCCCAGGTCCGTGGTTCCGGACTCGATGCATTTTTCGCGGGCGTCTTCCTGCCAGGACCTACGCCCCGGCAGAACGAGAGTGGCTATTGATGTCACAGTGGAACCGGTATTCGCGACACGAAAAGTAAACTTGAAGAAAGGGTTGTATGAATCGTAATGTTTTTGGTTTCTTAGTTGGATTGAGCGCCGGTTTAGGGGCGGGGCTGCTGCTCGCCCCCCGAGCCGGGCGGAAAACTCGTTTGCTGATTCGGCGAAAAGCTGTCGATGGCACCACCTACCTCAGGGAACGCGGCACCGAAATCCGGGACGCAGCCGCTGATGCGATTCGTGAAAAGGCCAGGAAAGTCAGCCAGGGAGCTGAGGCCGTCAAAGCTGCAGTTAACGCTGGTAGGCAAGCCTTCACGGAGTCCATACATTCGTAGCCAATTGGACAACTTGTGCGTTGTCCTTTCGCTCATAACGCTGCGCTGCGTTGTGCGCGGCACGTGCGCTTCCCACGCGCGGCCGCAGTCGTGCCTTCATAGTCATTCGACCGGCGGAAACATTATTTGGATGGGGCGATCTACACGGTGTCCGATCCACATCACCCGAAAGTTAGGAGATTTTTTCCATGCCCGTCACCACACTTGAAGATCTGTTAGTTGAACAAGTGCGCGATCTTTACGACGCGGAGAAGCAACTCGTGCGCGCGCTGCCCAAGATGGCTGGAGCGGCCAACTCAGAGGATTTGCAGCAAGCCATCCAGGATCATCTGGAAGAGACCAAGAATCAAGTGTCGCGCCTGGAGCGCGTATTTCAAGAATTGGATAAGCCGGCGAAGGGTAAAGCCTGCAAGGCAATGCGCGGCTTGGTCGAGGAAGGCGCGGAAGCGCTAGAAGGCGATTCGCCTCTGACCGATTTAGCGATTATCGCCGCCGCGCAGAGAGTAGAACACTATGAGATTTCCGCGTATGGAACGGCGCGGGCCATTGCTCAGCAATTGGGGCAGGACACAATTGTTTCTCTTCTCGAAGAAACAGAAGAAGAGGAAAAGGCTGCCGATACAAAGCTGACCGATATCGCTGCCGAGCTAATGGGCCAAGTCGAGAATGTAGGCGAGTCAGAAGAGGAAGAAGAAGCAAGCAGACCCGCCAGAAAATCGCAGTCGGGCACTGGCTCGTCGCGCAAAGCGGCGCGCGGCTAGAATGCGCCGTAAATTGAAGATGTAGGAAGGAGATGTGCGTATGAACTGGGATCAAATTGAAGGGAAATGGAAACAAGCGAAGGGTTCCCTGAAACAGCAATGGGGCAAGCTGACAGATGACGACCTCGACGTCATCGCAGGCCAGCGCGACAAGCTGGTCGGGAAACTTCAGGAACGCTATGGGTACGCGAAGGAGGATGCTCAACGTAAAGCTGACGAGTGGGCCAAGACCGCAGGCGAGGATGCGGGTGAACCTGTAAAGACTAGCCGGTTTTAAAAAAGAACGGCCGCGGTCCTTATAGGATCGCGGCCGATCTTAAGTCGTTGGGCGTTAGGCCCTTCTGGCTAAGCCAGCAATCAGTGAAACCACAAAGAGCACTAAGAAAAGATAGAACAAGATCTTGGCCACTCCCGCGGCCGCCACGGCGATTCCAGTAAATCCGAATACCGCAGCCAAAAGCGCGACAACTAAGAACGTCAAGGCCCAGTTCAGCATAATTTCTCCTTTTTAACTGCACTCTTCAAAGAGCTGGTCAACCAGTCAGGCAGCGATTTGTTTCGCGGCCAAATCCATACTCAGTTTTTTGCCACGTGTCTCTAAAGCCTTGCGCGCGGACCGGCGAGCTCTAAGGAAGCGGATTCGTACCGCCGTTTCCGTGAGTCCCTGATCACGAGCCATTTCTTTCGCGGTCACTCCCTTCATCTGAGCTTCAAGCAGGAACCGGTCTGGCGGCCGGCATACTCCTAAGATTCGCGCAACATCGATGGCAGCCAGGTCCAAAGAGGTCTTGCCGTGCGCGGATTGTTGAAGCTCCTGATGCAAACGCTCACTCCGGATCACCCGCCTATATTGGTTCAGGGCGATGGAATTGATCCAGGTCACAATCATCTGGGGATCGCGGAGTTGGGATAATCTTTCCCATCCGCGTAGCCAAGCTGATTGCGCAATATCGGGTGCCAGCCCCGGCGCTGCGCCGCGGGAGAGCAGAAACCGAATCGTTCGTTCTCGACCGGTTGTGTAAATATCTCCGTATTCCTCGCGTGTCATCACTTCTCCTAAAATGTTCCGAACACGGTCACTGCAATGCACGCCGGCAACCACAATCGCATGCTAGGTGACTTGCCTAGAATCATGGAGTTACATCGAAGGCTAGCCCGCAGGTTTTTCACGGTCGGTGCAGGAAGTGCATGCGCGCGAGGCGCTGTCTCCGATTCTTTGATATTCGCCATTTGGCATAGGCCGTGCAGTAGGCAAGGCATGAAGAAAACACTACTGGCATTACTTTTACTGACAGGGGGAACAAGTTTCGGGCAGTTGTCTGTAGGCGTGCGGATTGGGCCACCCCCGCCGCCTCGGGTCGTCCACGCGCGGCCGCGAGCTCCTGGACCGGACTATTTCTGGGTAGACGGCTATTGGTATCCAGTTGGAAGGCGGTACCGGTGGCATAACGGGTATTGGACCCGCCCCCCCTACGGCGGCGCCCGATGGATAGGTCCCCGCTATGAGGGAGGACAATTCTTCGACGGCTATTGGGAAGGCGACCGCGGCCGGTTCAGTCACGATCATCGATGGGACCGCGATAGGAATCGCGATTTCGGGCATGACCGAGATCGTGACCGTGACCGCCGTTAAACATCCCGTAAAACATGACTGCCAGTTCTCAATGTTGACTGGCAGTCATGGCTCTTGAGGCTCGAAACAATCGTCATCGGAATGAATCTTCCGATCAGGAGGCCGATAATGCGAAAGCCGATAATCCTCATCAGTCTTGGATTTCTGATGCTGGCGGGATGCTCGCAAACGGGGAGCACCACGTCGGCCAGCGCTCCGAGTGCTATATCCGATTCGGATATGCAAAATGCGATTCAAGCGCGTCTGAACTCGGATCCCGATTTGAGTGCGGCGAAGCTCGACGTTGACGCGCATGCCAAGGACAACAAGGTCACATTGAAGGGAACGGTCGCCACGGAGTCGATGCGTCTCCGAGCCGTTGAATTAGCCAAAGCGGGGAACCCGAATCTGGAAATCACCGATAAAATTGACGTGAAGCCCAGAGAAGTCTCGCGCAGTGAATATACAGAGGACATGGCTCGCGAGGCAAGAGAGCGAGCTAAGGCTTCCGGCGATAAGATTGGAACCTCTGTCAATGACGCCTGGATTCATACCAAGATCACGACGAAGTTGATCGGCGATAAGGATACACCGGCTCGCAAGATCAATATCGATGTGGTTGATGGCATCGTCACTTTGAGGGGCGAAGTAACCTCGACAACCGCGAAGGACGAAGCGGATCGCGTCGCGAAAGACACCGAAGGTGTCCGGCAGGTCAGAAACCTTTTGAAAGTTACGGCCGGTTAGTCGCCACCGCCGCCGCTGCTAGAGCAAACCAATAGAACGGGTACGCCGACTGCAACAAATTCGGCGTACCCGGTAATTTTTGCACAGTCCAAGCCCTTAGTATTTCCCTTATAATCAACGACTTGTATCTGGTGCGCCAGTTGCCCGCTATCTTAGACCACAAGAATAAGATGAGCACCCCGCCAGCCCTCCACGTGTGCGCTTTCCGGTCGGTTCGGGTTAACATCTCCCTCAGAATGGCTGCGAGGTAAGGAGCACAAATGCGGCAAGTCCCGGTTGCGAAGATTCTGGACGCAAATGAGGTTTTAGCGGCGCTCTTTGCCTTTAAGAAAGGCGACTTCTCAGTTCGGCTGCCGGTTAACCAGGTGGGATTGGCCGGAAAGATCGCGGATGTTTTAAACGACATCTTCGAGCTGAACGAAAACATGGCCACCGAGCTCGCGCGCGTGAGCACAGCGGTCGGCAAGGAAGGCCGAATCGGCCAGCGCGCTTCGTTGAACGCCGGTTCCGGGAGCTGGGCCGCCAGCATGGAATCGGTGAACAGCCTGATTTCGGATCTGGTGCAACCCTCCACAGAGATTGCGCGCGTGATCGGAGCCGTGGCGCAAGGCGACCTCTCGCAAAAGATGTCGCTCGAAGTAGAAGGCCGTCCTCTGCAAGGCGAGTTCATCCGAACCGCTCGAGTGGTCAACACGATGGTGGACCAGCTCAATTCATTCTCGAGCGAAGTGACCCGCGTGGCGAGGGAAGTCGGCACCGAAGGAAAGCTTGGTGGGCAGGCCGTAGTGACCGGCGTCGCGGGCACCTGGAAGGATCTGACCGACTCCGTAAACTCCATGGCTTCGAACCTGACCAATCAGGTCCGCAACATCGCGGAAGTCACCACTGCAGTGGCGCGCGGCGATCTGTCCCGCAAGATCACGGTCAGCGTTCAAGGGGAAATTCTCGAGCTGAAAAACACGATCAACACCATGGTCGATCAGCTCGGGTCATTTGCTAGTGAAGTTACGCGCGTGGCGCGGGAAGTGGGCACGGAAGGCAAGCTGGGCGGTCAGGCGGTTGTTACGGGTGTGGCCGGGACGTGGAAAGATCTCACGGACTCAGTGAACTCGATGGCGTCGAACCTGACTTCTCAGGTTCGCAACATCGCCGAAGTTACTACCGCTGTTGCGAAGGGCGATCTTTCCCGCAAAATCACGGTCGATGTGCTGGGCGAGATTCTGGAGCTCAAAAATACGTTCAACACCATGGTGGACCAGCTCAGCTCTTTCGCCAGCGAAGTGACGCGCGTGGCTCGCGAAGTGGGAACCGAAGGTGAGTTGGGCGGACAGGCGGAAGTGAAGGGCGTCGGCGGCGTGTGGAAAGATCTGACCGACTCTGTAAACTTCATGGCCGGCAACTTGACGGCGCAGGTCCGTAACATTGCCGAAGTCACCACCGCCGTGGCGAACGGCGATTTATCCCGCAAAATCACGGTGGACGTTCGCGGAGAAATTCTCGAGCTGAAGAACACGATCAACACGATGGTGGACCAGCTTAGCTCGTTCGCGAGCGAAGTGACGCGTGTTGCTCGCGAAGTGGGAACCGAAGGTGAGTTGGGCGGACAGGCTGAGGTGAAGGGTGTCGGCGGCGTATGGAAGGATCTCACGGACTCCGTGAATTCGATGGCCGGCAATCTCACGGCACAGGTCAGAAACATCGCCGAAGTCACAACAGCTGTGGCGAATGGCGACCTGTCGCGCAAGATCACCGTGGATGTGCGAGGAGAAATTCTCGAGCTGAAGAACACGATCAACACCATGGTCGATCAGCTTAACGCGTTCGCCCGCGAAGTCACGCGCGTGGCTCGCGAAGTCGGCACCGAAGGCGAGTTGGGCGGTCAGGCGGAAGTGAAAGGCGTCGGCGGTGTGTGGAAGGATTTGACGGATTCCGTCAACTCGATGGCGGTCAACCTGACCGCACAGGTCCGCAATATCGCTGAGGTGACTACGGCGGTCGCGAATGGCGATCTTTCCCGCAAGATCACGGTGGACGTTCGCGGAGAAATTCTCGAACTGAAGAACACGATCAATACAATGGTCGACCAGCTCAGCTCGTTCGCCAGCGAAGTGACGCGCGTCGCTCGCGAGGTCGGCACGGAAGGCAAGCTGGGCGGGCAGGCGATGGTGAAGGGCGTCGGCGGCGTGTGGAAGGATTTGACGGACTCCGTCAATTCCATGGCGTCAAACCTCACGAACCAGGTTCGTAATATCGCCGAAGTAACTACGGCCGTGGCGCGCGGTGACTTATCGCGAACCATTACCGTGGAAGTTCGTGGCGAGATTCTGGAGTTGAAGAACACCATCAACACGATGGTGGATCAGTTGAATGCGTTCGCCAGCGAAGTAACGCGGGTGGCGCGCGAGGTCGGCACGGAAGGCAAACTGGGAGGACAGGCCGACGTGCGCGGCGTGGCCGGAACGTGGCGCGACCTCACGGAATCGGTGAACTCGATGGCCGGTAATCTGACGGCCCAGGTGCGAAACATCGCCGAAGTCACCACGGCGGTGGCGCGCGGCGATTTATCCCGCAAAATCACGGTCGACGTGCGCGGCGAAATTCTGGAGCTGAAGAATACCATCAATACGATGGTGGATCAGCTGAACGCGTTTGCCAGCGAAGTGACTCGTGTGGCTCGAGAAGTCGGCACGGAAGGCAAACTGGGAGGACAGGCCGACGTGCGCGGCGTGGCCGGCACATGGCGCGATCTTACGGAATCGGTCAATTCGATGGCCGGTAATCTTACTGCCCAGGTGCGCAATATCGCGGAGGTCACCACGGCCGTGGCGCGCGGCGATCTATCCCGCAAAATTACGGTCGACGTGCGCGGCGAAATTCTAGAGCTAAAGAACACCATCAATACGATGGTCGATCAGCTCAGCTCATTCGCGAGCGAGGTGACGCGCGTGGCTCGTGAAGTCGGCACGGAAGGAAAACTGGGCGGCCAGGCCGATGTCCGCGGCGTCGCGGGAACCTGGAAGGATTTGACCGATTCCGTCAATTCGATGGCGTCGAACCTGACCAATCAGGTCCGCAACATCGCGGGTGTGACGACGGCGGTTGCCAAAGGCGACCTCACGACCAAGATCACGGTGGACGCGCGCGGCGAAATCCTGGAGCTGAAAAACACAATCAATACGATGGTCGATCAGCTCAATGCCTTTGCGAGCGAAGTGACTCGCGTGGCTCGCGAAGTCGGCACGGAAGGCAAACTGGGCGGCCAAGCTGACGTTCGTGGCGTCGCCGGCACGTGGAAGGATTTGACGGAGTCGGTCAACTCGATGGCGTCGAACTTGACAGCTCAAGTGCGAAACATCGCGGACGTGACGACGGCCGTTGCCAAAGGCGACCTTTCGCGAAAAATCACCGTGGATGCGCGCGGCGAGATTCTGGCGCTCAAAGACACGATCAACACGATGGTCGACCAGCTTAGCTCCTTCGCCAGCGAAGTGACTCGCGTGGCTCGCGAGGTCGGCACCGAAGGGCGCCTCGGCGGACAAGCCGACGTGTACGGCGTGGCCGGAACATGGAAGGATCTCACGGAATCCGTGAATTCGATGGCGTCGAACCTGACCAATCAGGTCCGCAATATCGCGCAGGTAACCACGGCGGTCGCGATGGGCGATCTGTCGCGCAAGATTACGGTCGACGTCCGCGGCGAAATTCTGGAACTTAAGAACACCATCAACACGATGGTGGACCAATTGAACTCGTTTGCCAGCGAAGTGACTCGCGTGGCTCGCGAGGTGGGTACGGAAGGCAAGCTGGGTGGCCAGGCGGAAGTTCGGGGCGTGGCGGGCACCTGGAAGGATCTTACCGACAATGTGAACCTCATGGCGGCGAACCTGACGACTCAGGTTCGCGGCATCGCCAAAGTGGTGACCGCGGTTGCAAATGGCGATTTAAAACGAAAGCTGGTGCTCGAAACCAAGGGCGAGATTGCGGAGTTGGCGGACACGATCAATGCGATGATCGATACGCTCGCGACGTTCGCCGACCAGGTCAGCACCGTGGCTCGTGAAGTTGGTATCGAAGGTAAGCTGGGCGGCCAGGCTCGTGTGCCCGGCGCGGCCGGTATCTGGCGGGATCTTACGGACAACGTCAATCAGCTTGCACAGAATCTCACTACCCAGGTACGCGCGATTGCGGAAGTCGCGACGGCTGTTACCAAGGGCGATCTGACACGCTCGATTTCGGTGGAAGCGTTGGGCGAAGTGGCGGCGCTCAAAGACAACTTGAACGAAATGATCGTGAACCTGGCGGCGACCACCCGCAAGAATACCGATCAGGACTGGCTCAAGACCAACATCGCCAAATTCACACGCATGGTGCAAGGCCAGCGCGATTTGCTGACCGTCGCGAAATTGCTGCTCTCCGAATTAGCCCCGCTGGTGAGCGCGCAGCGAGGCAGCTTCTACACGGCAGAAACCTCGGATGGCGGCGCGGCTCTCAAGTTCATGGCCGGATACGCCTTCGACGATCAACACGATGCCCCCGCACAATTCAGTCTCGGCCAAGGCCTGGTCGGACAGTGTGCGCGAGAGAAACAACGCATCCTGGTACGCGACGTTCCGGAGAACTACATCCGCATCCGCTCCAGCCTGGGCTCGGGCACACCGATGACCATCGTCGTGCTGCCGGTGTTATTCGAGGGCGAAGTGAAGGCTGTGGTGGAGCTCGCCTCCTTCCAGCAGCTCTCTGAGATTCATATCGCGTTCCTCGATCAGCTCACCGAGAGTATCGGAATCGTGCTGAACACCATCGCGGCGACCATGCGTACCGAGCAGCTCCTCCAACAGAGCCAGGCGCTGGCCGAGGAATTGCAGGAAACTAACGCGCAGCTTCAGGAAAAAGCCAAGCTGCTGGCCGAGCAGAACACGGAAGTGGAGGCGAAGAATCGCGAGATCGAACAGGACAAGCACGCT